>Ga0189288_10041_pt1 | contig 204573 bp, 183 predicted proteins | sample UW105minimetaG_FD_130316 | JGI IMG/M metagenome (GOLD analysis project Ga0189288, IMG submission 130316) | Marine microbial communities from the Costa Rica Dome - UW105 mini metaG | ecosystem: Environmental > Aquatic > Marine > Oceanic > Photic zone | place: Costa Rica: the Eastern Pacific...
CACCAAACGACCGCATAGTGCTCTGGGCTACCGCCCGCCGGCGCCGGAAACCGTCGTCCCGATGGACCAGAGGCCAATCATGCACTAACAATCAAACTGGACCACTTGGGTGGGGCTGATCAGAAGACAATGGTTCTTTGTTAAAGAGCTCTATGAGGCCCTTGGTCTGGATCAAAAGGAGACCAACCACCGCCACCTTTTGGCGCAGACGGAGTGGTCTCAGATCAAGTCAGGCACGGCTGATGGTGAAACTGCCACTCAGCACCTTGTGTCGGAGAGCGGGGTGTATCGGTTGCTCTTCATAAGTTGTGTCGCTGAAGCTTGCCACTTCCAAGATTGGGTCTTGAACACTGTTATTCCTGCAATCGTTGAAGACGGCATGTATGTCATGGGTGAGGAGCACTCCTTTTCACCGCCACAATGCGTTTTTGTGAATGCGCCTGCCATTGATGATAGCTGCGCTGATGCAAAAATCTTTTGGGAACACCTCACTTCGCAGCTGCTCCCAGAGCTACGCCGTCACGGGGCTTTCTTCCGTGACGTTGAACAGATCGTCGAGGAAGGGGCCACCCCGCAAGAGATGAAGGAGATGGTTGAGCAAATTGCGGCGAGCAAAGCTGCACGACGTGACCAAATGCGTTCAACCGTGCACTGACAAAGCAGAGCGGATGTTTGACCCCAAAAAATGTGAGTGCCCTACCAATAGGCGGGGCGTTCGTGCTTCCCCCCCATGCCTCTGCCGTGGCTCACAGCCCAGGGCACAACCAAGGTTCAACCATGGCATCGCCAACGCGAAGGCGCTTGAGGCAACCGCGCAGCCACACTGCTGCAAGCACCGTAGACCATACCGTAGACCACACGGTGCCTGTTGACCTCAGTGGGTCTCCTCGGATAGCCCTTGTTTTGCTGGAGCTACCAACTGAAGTGATGCCTGCAGCGAGACATGAAAAATCTTCTGGGCACCAATGGTTCTCCCCAAAAATGATGATCAGGCTTCGGCAAATAGCGCTTGTATTCCGTTGGAAAAAGTCTATAAACCGCCGCCATACATGCGCGTGCAGCCCGCTCAGGCTTGATCTGATTCTCTGAATATAGAGAGCCCGTTCGGGACGTCGCACGCTTTTAACCGTACCGAACCAAAAGGTCTCAGATCATGGCAAATTCGCCCCAGGCAAAGAAGCGCGCCCGTCAGAACGAGCGTCGTCTTGAAGTTAACAAAGCCCGTCGTTCCCGCATTCGTACCTTCATCCGCAAGGTGGAAGAAGCCATCGAATCCGGTAACAAAGATGCAGCGTCCGCAGCGCTGAAAGCAGCTCAGCCAGAGCTGATGCGCGGCGTGTCCAAAGGTGTTTACCACAAGAACACCGCAGCGCGGAAAATGTCCCGCCTGGCAGCACGGGTGAAAGCGCTGGCATAAGCCGCGTTTCACAACGAATTCGAAAAGCGCCGCTGTTTCAGCGGCGCTTTTTTTGTGCCTAACTATAAGCGATGAAGAGGAGGGCGACCCCAAGCAGGATGCGGTAGATCACATAGGGTGTGAAACTGACCGAGCGCAGTAGGCGCATCATCAATGCCAGCGCCAAGAGGGCGGCAAAGAAAGAAAAAACGGCGGCGATGGCGGCGTCCTTGGCCAAAGCCAAATTGGCTTCTTTGATAACATCAAGTGACAGCAGTGCGCCGCTAGCGATGATGGTCGGGATCGACATCAGCATGGCAAGTTTGGCGGCGTCGGAGCGGGCGTAACCGAGTTGGCGCGCGCCAGTGATTGTGATGCCGGAGCGGGAAGTGCCGGGGATCAGGGCAAGGGCCTGCCAGAGGCCCATCTTAATAGCGTCTTTCAGGGTCCAGTCTGCTTCGGTTTTGGTCTGAGGCCCCTTTTGATCCGACCACCACAAAACGATGCCAAAAAGGATCATGGCCCATCCGATGACGGCGATGGAGCGCAGGGCGTCGCTCAGGCCGGTGATCTTGAGCAGGAGGCCGGCAACGATCACGGGAAGGGTCGCAATGGTCAGCAGGAAGGCGAGTCGGGCGCCGGGGGTGTCAATGTGGCCGGTCAGCATGCGGGGGACGCCACAGAGAGCCGTTTTAGCTTCGTGCCAGAAATATAGGATCACGGCGCCGAGAGTGCCGACGTGCGCCGCGACATCAATGGCGAGTCCCTGGTCGGGAAGTGGTGTCACTTGAGACAGGAGAATCAGGTGCCCCGAAGAGCTAACCGGGAGGAATTCGGTAAGGCCCTGGATGATCGCAACCAGAAAAATGTGAAAAAGTGCCATTTTTGGTGAGATCCTTCATTGAGCGACTCAGGTATAAATGGTCAATGATTCAAGGGAAATACAGAATATAGGTCCGAATCGGACTGATATTTTGTGAACTTTTTGCGTTTCTGTTGCGATTTTTGCCAAAAAACTGAAATATAGGTCAGTATAATTGACTTTTATGTGCGGTGATTATTTTCTAAACACTGCGAACTGGAATTAATCAGGAGGCAGCTGACGTGGCTAAGCAACCTATGCTGAAATTTGTGACTGTGGATCGTGACATGCCGGAAAAGCGTGGCGCCACTGTACGCAAGGAAGATTTCAACGAAATCTACGCAGAGTTCGCTAAGGCGAAGGCTGAGGAGCAGGCGAGTCGCTGTTCCCAGTGTGGCGTTCCTTATTGTCAGAGCCACTGCCCGCTGCACAACAACATCCCTGACTGGCTGCGTCTGACCGCGACCGGCCGCTTGGAAGAGGCCTATGCTGTCAGCCAAGCCACCAACACCTTCCCGGAAATCTGTGGCCGTATCTGCCCGCAGGATCGTCTGTGTGAAGGCAACTGTGTGATTGAGCAGTCCGGCTATGGCACTGTGACCATTGGATCGGTTGAGAAATACATCACCGACACTGCCTGGGAGCAGGGCTGGGTTGAGGCGATCTCCCCGGTTCAAGAGCGTTCCGAAAGCGTCGGCATCATTGGTGCAGGTCCGGGTGGTCTGGCCGCGGCGGACCGTTTGCGCCGTGCCGGCCTGCAAGTGACCATCTATGACCGTTATGACCGCGCCGGTGGTTTGCTCACCTACGGCATCCCAGGATTTAAGCTGGAAAAAGATGTGGTTATGCGCCGCAACAAGCTGCTTGAAGATGGCGGCGTGACCTTCAAGCTGAACTGTAACGTGGGCGAGGATATCTCTTTCCAAGAGATCCGTGATGCACATGATGCAGTGATCATCGCGACCGGTGTGTATAAGAGCCGTGACCTTGGTGGGCCGGGTGCCGGTGCCAATGGCATTGTTAAGGCGATTGATTATCTGACCGCCTCAAACCGCGAGAACTTTGGCGATACCGTGCCTGAGATCGAGAGCGGCGAGCTTTACGCAAAAGGCAAAAAGGTCGTTGTGATTGGCGGTGGTGACACGGCGATGGACTGTGTGCGTACCGCGATCCGTCAGGGCGCGGAGAGCGTGAAATGTCTTTATCGTCGTGACCGCGCCAACATGCCAGGGTCCCAGCGTGAAACACAGAACGCCGAAGAGGAAGGCGTTGAATTTGTGTGGCTTTCCGCCCCGAAAGGCTTCACCGGTGGTGAAAACGTCGAAGGTGTGATGGTGCAGAAGATGCGTCTGGGTCAGCCGGATGCGTCGGGCCGTCAGAGCCCGGAGGTGATCGAGGGTGCCGACTATGTGGAAGAGGCCGACCTTGTGATCAAGGCGCTGGGCTTTGAGCCGGAAGATCTGCCAACCCTGTGGGGTCAGCCTGAGCTGGAAGTGACCCGTTGGGGCACTGTGAAAGCGCAGTTCACCACCGGCGCAACCGACCTTGAGGGTGTCTACGCCGTGGGTGACATCGTACGCGGTGCCAGCCTTGTGGTCTGGGCGATCAAAGATGGTCGCGACTGTGCGGATGCGATCCTTGAGAAACTGGGCGCAACCCCGGCAATGGCTGCGGAATAAGTGTTAATCGGCGCGGGGCCGACCCCCAAACGGGACGTCGGTATTGCGTCGGTATCACGACTGTTTTGCGGCGGTGCGAAAATCGGAACCGAAGTGTTAAAATGGCAAAGGCATTGACCTAATGGCGACAGCAACACCCACATCGACCAAGACCGGCGCATGCCTGTGTGGCGCGGTGCGGTTTGAGTCGTCCAAGGTGCCAGCAGAGGCAGGTATCTGTCATTGTGACCAATGTCGGCGCTGGACCGGCATTGCGTTGATGGGAGTCACGGTGCCAACCGAGTCGATCACATGGGACGGAGGCGAGCACATCGCGCGTATCCAGAGTTCCGAGTGGGCCGAGCGTGCGTGGTGCAGCAAATGCGGCACCAACCTGTATTACCGCGTGACCGCAGACAATGAATGGGCAGGCGGTACGGAAATCCCTGTGGGTCTGTTTGATGATCCAAATGGGTTTGCGCTGAAGAATGAGATTTTCATCGACCAAAAGCCGGACACGTTCGGCTTCACCGGAGATGGGCGCAAGGAAATGACACGTGCCCAGTGCATCGCTTTGTTTAGCGATCTTGGGACGACCTGAGGGACGGCCGCCTGATGGATCAACGTGTCGAAATTCAAACGCTGATTGCGACCGAAGACCATGAGTTGGCTTATATGCGCGGCACCGGGAACCGGTTGGTTGTGTCGCTTGGCGGAGTGGGCACCAAGCCTGAGGAAATGCCGCCATTTGAATTTGTGGGAACCGCGTCGCAGGGCGGCACGAACCACGTAATACTGGTCACAGAGCGGGCCAGAACATGGATGAACAGCTCGGATTTGCCCGAGGCGATTGTGAAGGAGATCGAGACGGTGGTGGCACGCGAAGCCATTGATGAGGTGGTTGCCCTGGGCAACAGCATGGGCGGCTTCATGGCGCTTGCGTTGCCGACACTGACCCGTGTCGACACCGTTGTGGCGCTGTCTCCCCAATTCTCTATGCATCCAAAAGTGGTGCCGGAAGAAACCCGTTGGCAGAAATGGCGCCGCCGTTTCCCAACCTATCGGTTTCGTCAGGTGCCCGCGCCACAAGATGGCACGCGGTATCTCGTGCTGCACGGTGACACGCCGGAAGAACGTATTCACTGGGCTCGCTTTCCGCTGGCCCCGCAAACCTTCAACCATTTCATCCTGCGTGGGCAATCCCACGATCTGGTGGGGAAGTTGAAGAAGATCGACATCATGGGGCCGCTGTTACAGCGGGCCATGGACGCCAAAACGCGCCAAGTGCGCAGACTATTGGAAGGCCATTTCACCGTCGTGCGCAGGGAAGACCTGTCGAAGGCGGAGCAAACGGCCCCAATCTACCCCGCAACTCTGGGACAGGAGACAGCCGATGACAAAGTATGATGAAAACTGGGTCAGAGCCGAAGAAGCCAAACGCGAATGGATGGCGGAAAACGGCCTTTATTCCGAAACCGAGGAGCACTCCTCCTGTGGTGTGGGCCTTGTGGTCTCCGTGGACGGCAAACCAAGCCGCAAGGTTGTTGAAGCGGGTATCACTGCGCTGAAGGCGATTTGGCACCGCGGTGCTGTGGATGCAGATGGCAAAACCGGCGACGGTGCAGGTATTCACGTGCAAATTCCGGTTCCGTTTTTCTACGATCAGATTGAGCGGACCGGCCATGAGCCCAACAAGGATGAGCTGATCGCCGTAGGTCAGGTGTTCCTGCCACGCACCGATCACGGGGCGCAGGAAGCGTGCCGGACCATTGTGGAAACCGAAGTTCTGAAAATGGGCTATCGCATCTATGGCTGGCGTCACGTGCCGGTGGATGTGACCTGTCTGGGTGAGAAAGCCAACGCGACCCGTCCGGAGATTGAGCAGATCCTGATCTCCAACTCCAAGGGTGTGGATGAGGACACGTTTGAGCGTGAGCTGTATGTCATCCGTCGTCGTATCGAAAAAGCGGCTCTGGCGGCCAACATCACCGAGCTTTATATTGCGTCGCTGTCCTGCCGGTCGATCATTTACAAAGGCATGATGCTGGCGGAGCAGGTGGCGGTATTCTATCCGGACCTGATGGATGAACGCTTTGAGAGCGCCTTTGCGCTGTATCACCAGCGCTATTCCACCAACACTTTCCCGCAGTGGTGGCTGGCGCAGCCGTTCCGCATGTTGGCGCACAACGGTGAGATCAACACGCTGAAAGGCAACCTCAACTGGATGAAGAGCCATGAGATTCGCATGGCGTCTGACAACTTTGGCGACTACGCCGAAGACATTAAGCCAATTGTGCCAGGTGGGGCGTCTGACTCTGCGGCGCTGGATGGTGTGTTCGAGGTACTGGTGCGCGCGGGCCGCTCGGCGCCGATGGCAAAGACCATGCTGGTGCCAGAAAGCTGGTCCAAGCAGGCGGTGGAGCTGCCGCAGGCGTGGCGTGACATGTATTCTTACTGCAACTCCGTGATGGAGCCATGGGACGGTCCTGCCGCTCTGGCGATGACCGATGGCCGCTGGGTTTGTGCCGGTCTGGACCGCAACGGTCTGCGCCCGATGCGCTATGTTGTGACCGGCGATGGCCTGCTGATTTCCGGCTCCGAAGCGGGCATGGTGCCGATTGATGAAGCCACTGTGGTGGAAAAAGGCGCCTTGGGTCCGGGTCAGCTGCTGGCCGTGGATATGAAAGAGGGCAAGCTCTACCACGACACTGAGATCAAGGACAAATTGGCAAGCTCCCGTCCGTATGGCGAATGGGTTGGCAAGATCCGTGATCTGGGCGATGAACTGGCCACTGTGGAAGAGACTGCAACTTTCACCGGTGAAGAACTGCGCCAGCGTCAGATCGCGGCGGGTTACTCTATGGAAGAGGTTGAGCAGATCCTCGCGCCGATGGCCGAAGACGCCAAAGAGGCGCTGGCCTCGATGGGGGATGACACGCCAAGTGCGGTGCTGTCGAAGATGTATCGCCCGCTGAGCCACTTCTTCCGTCAGAACTTCTCTCAGGTGACCAACCCACCGATCGACTCGCTGCGGGAGTATCGCGTGATGTCGCTGAAGACGCGGTTTGGCAATCTGAAGAACGTGTTGAGCGAAGACGGCAGCCAGACCGAGATTGCGGTTCTGGAGAGCCCGTTTGTGGCCAGCGGCCAGTTTGAGCGCATGCTGAAAGCGTTTGATGATACGGTTGTGACCATCGACTGTACCTTTGATGCGGGCAGCCATGATGGTGCGTTGCAGGCCGGTCTGGAGCGTATTCGGGCAGAAGCCGAAGATGCGGTGCGGTCGGGTGCGGGTCACATTGTGCTGACCGATCAGGCGCAGGGTGCGGACAAGGTTGCGATGCCGATGATTCTGGCGACCAGCGCGGTGCACAGCCACCTGACACGCAAAGGCCTGCGGACTTTCTGCTCGCTGAACGTGCGCTCGGCTGAGTGTATCGACCCACATTACTTTGCCGTGCTGATTGGCGCCGGTGCGACGGTTGTGAACCCATATCTGGCGGAAGACACGTTGGCGGATCGCATTGCGCGGGGTCTGGCCGATGGCACGCTGACCGAGAACATGGCGCGCTATCGTGAGGCGATTGACCAGGGTCTGCTGAAGATCATGGCGAAGATGGGGATCTCCGTGATTTCGTCTTATCGCGGTGGTCTGAACTTTGAGGCCGTGGGTCTGTCCCGTGCGATGTGTGCAGAATACTTCCCTGGCATGACCAGCCGGATTTCCGGCATTGGTGTCAGCGGCATTCAGCGCAAGGTCGAAGAAGTGCACGCCAAAGGCTTCAAATCGGGCACCGACGTGTTGCCGATTGGTGGCTTTTACAAGGCGCGTAAGTCTGGCGAGACCCATGCTTGGGGGGCGCAGACCATGCATATGATGCAGGCGGCCTGTGATCGTGCGTCTTATGAGCTTTGGAAGCAGTACTCGGCGCAAATGCAGGCGAACCCGCCGATCCACTTGCGTGACCTGCTGAATATCAAGCCGCTGGGCGAGGCGATTCCGATTGAGGAAGTGGAAAGCATCACGGCAATCCGTAAGCGTTTCGTGACGCCGGGCATGTCTCTGGGCGCGCTGTCGCCTGAAGCGCACAAAACCCTGAACGTGGCGATGAACCGGATTGGGGCCAAGTCTGACTCCGGTGAGGGCGGGGAAGATCCGGCACACTTTGTGCCAGAGCCAAACGGCGACAACCCGTCTGCGAAGATCAAGCAGGTGGCGTCCGGTCGTTTTGGTGTGACCGCCGAATACTTGAACCAGTGTGAAGAGCTGGAAATCAAGGTGGCCCAGGGCGCGAAGCCCGGTGAAGGTGGCCAGTTGCCGGGCATGAAGGTCACCGACCTGATTGCGCGTCTGCGTCACTCCACCAAAGGTGTGACTCTGATTTCGCCACCTCCGCACCACGACATCTACTCGATCGAAGACCTGGCGCAGCTGATCTATGACCTGAAGCAGATCAACCCACGTTGTAAGGTGACCGTGAAGCTGGTGGCGTCCTCGGGCGTTGGCACAATTGCGGCCGGTGTGGCGAAAGCGAAAGCCGACATCATCCTGATCTCTGGCCACAATGGTGGCACCGGTGCATCCCCGGCGACCTCGATCAAATACTGTGGTCTGCCATGGGAGATGGGTCTGACCGAGGCACATCAGGTTCTGGCGATGAACAACCTGCGTGAGCGGGTGACCCTGCGGACCGATGGTGGGTTGCGGACCGGTCGTGACATCGTGATGGCCGCGATGATGGGGGCGGAAGAGTACGGTATTGGGACCGCTGCGCTGATCGCGATGGGTTGTATCATGGTGCGTCAGTGTCAGTCCAACACCTGCCCAGTTGGTGTGTGTACACAGGACGAAGACCTGCGTGCGAAATACACTGGTACTGCGGACAAAGTGGTGAACCTGATCACCTTCTATGCGCAGGAAGTGCGGGAAATCCTTGCTTCCATCGGTGCGCGTAGCCTGGATGAGGTGATTGGTCGCGCGGACCTGCTGGCGCAGGTGTCTCGTGGCTCTGCCCACCTTGACGATCTGGACCTGAACCCGCTGTTGATCACCGTCGATGGGGCGCATGACATCGTCTACAACCGCGATAAAGACCGCAACTACGTGCCTGACACGCTGGACGCGGAAATTGTGCGGGATGCGGCGCGCTTCCTGGAAGAAGGTGAGAAGATGCAGCTGTCCTACGCGGTGCAGAACACGCACCGGACCGTGGGCACCCGCACCTCGAGCCACATCGTGCGCAACTTCGGTATGCGAAACGCGCTTCAGGAGGATCACCTGACCGTCAAGCTGACCGGCTCTGCGGGTCAGTCGTTGGGTGCCTTTGCGGCACCGGGTCTGAAGATCGAAGTGTCTGGTGACGCCAACGACTACGTCGGCAAAGGTCTGTCCGGGGGTACTGTTGTGGTGCGTCCGCCGATGGCGAGCCCCCTGACGGCGGCCGACAACACCATCATCGGCAACACCGTTCTGTATGGCGCGACCGACGGCTACCTGTTTGCGGCAGGTCGTGCTGGTGAGCGTTTTGCGGTGCGGAACTCTGGCGCGAAGGTTGTGATCGAGGGCTGTGGTGCCTGTGGTTGTGAATACATGACCGGCGGTATCGCGGTGATCCTTGGTGATATTGGTGCCAACTTCGGCGCCGGGATGACCGGTGGCATGGCCTATCTCTACGACCCTGAAGGCAAGGCCGAAGGGGTTATGAACCTGGAGACGCTGGTGACCTGTCCGGTGACAGTGCAGCACTGGGAAGATCAGCTGAAAGGCCTAATCGAGCGCCATGTGGCGGAGACCGGCTCTGTGAAGGCGCGCGATATCCTGCAGCATTGGGATGTTGAGAAAGCCAACTTCCTGCAGGTCTGCCCGAAAGAGATGCTGGTGCATATTCCACATCCGCTGTCTCAGGAAGGCACGGCTGTTCCGGCGGAATAAGCGCAACCTAAAACTGAATCTTAACTCCCGGCTGTTCTGTCAGTCGGGGGTTTTTCTTTGCCGATTAGGAGAAATGGCGAAGTGGCTCCATAGTTGGACGGTAAATGTGGGAGGATAACATGCGGAACATGACAGCGCGGATGGCATCAGCGATGGCGGCTTTTCTGGCACTGGCGGGTGGCGCCATCGCAGGAGATTGCGGATATGCCCAGTGTTGGGGCGCGGTTGGGATTGGACCAGGGGGAGCGTGGGGCTATTCCTACGGTATGTATTCGGAGACCGACGCGGTGAATGCTTTGCAGAATGAATGCGAGTGGGATTGTGATAATGTTCACACCTTCTACAACACCTGTGGGGCGATTGCGGAAGGCAACTCTGGCAACTGGGGGTTTGGGTGGGCTGGAACACGGTCGCAGGCCGAAAACAACGCTATGAGCTACTGTTATCAGAACGGCGGCGGGTGCAGCGTGCGGGTTTGGGCTTGTTCGCCGTAGGCTTGCGCAACGCCGCGTGAGGCTCTACTCCCATTGCCAAAGAGAATGGCAGGGACATGGCCAAAAAGACCGCCAAACCAAAGCAGAAAAAGCAAGCTGCAAAGAAGGCGGAGACGCCGAAAGCTGGCGTGTTCAAGCGCCAGTGGATGCGGCTGCGTTATTGGTGGCGGCGGTTTTTGATCTGGGCGGTGTCGCTGTTTATCTTCTCGATCCTGATTTTTATTGTGATCAACCCGCCGATCACTTGGACCATGATTGGCGAAAAACGCCGGTTGGGGCAGGTGGATTACCAATGGGTGCCCATCGAACAGGTGGCGCCGGTGATGCGGCGGTCCGTGGTGGCGGCGGAGGATGCGAATTTCTGTCTGCATTGGGGGTTTGACGTGGCGGCGATCCGGGATGCGATTGCCGAAGGCGCGGGCCGCGGTGCGAGCACGATAAGTCAGCAAACCGTGAAAAACGTCTATTTCTGGCAAGGCCGGAGTTGGCCGCGCAAGGCGATGGAAACACTGATGACGCCGCTGGTGGAGATGACCTGGACCAAGCGGCGGATTCTGGAAGTCTACCTGAATGTTGCCGAGTTTGATGAAGGCGTGTTTGGCGTGGAAGCGGCGGCGCGGCATTACTTTGGCGTGGGGCCGGAAGATTTGACGCCGCTGCAGGCCGCGCGGCTGGCGGCGGTGTTGCCGAACCCCAAGCAGCGCTCTGCCAGCAAGCCCACAGCGGCGGTGCGGCGGCGGGCGGCGGCCATCCTGGATGGTGCGGAAACCATACGCGGAGAGTCGCGTGCGGCGTGTTTTGCGGATTGAAATATGCGCATGGGCAAGGCATTGAAGGACAAAGCCCAATAACATTGCGACCCTGCTGATGAACCGTCTGTTCCATGTGCCCCTGTCTCCGTTTTGCCGCAAGGTGCGCCTCGTGATGGGGGAGAAGCGGCTTGAGGTGGAGCTGGTGGAGGAGCGTTATTGGGAGCAGGATCCTGATTTCCTGCGCCGGAATCCGGCGGCGAAAGTGCCGGTTCTGAAGATGGACGGCAAGATGATGGCCGACAGCAATGCCATCTGTGAATATCTGGAAGAGAAGTACCCCGACCCGGCATTGATGCCGCGCGATCCGGATGGGCGGTATGAAGTGCGGCGGCTGGTGGCGTGGTTTGACGACAAGTTTCACCATGAAGTCACTTCGAAGCTTTTGTATGAGCGGGTCAATCGCAAGCTGATGGGCACGGGCTATCCGGACAGTTCCAATGTGAAAGCCGGGGCCAAGGCGATCAAATATCACCTCGATTACATGCATTGGCTGCTGGACCACCGCCGTTGGCTGGCAGGGGATGTGATGACGCTTGCGGATTTCACGGCGGCGGCGCATTTGAGTGCGCTGGACTACATCAGTGATGTGGATTGGAACCGCTCGGCCGTGGTCAAAGATTGGTACGCCACCATCAAATCCCGTCCGGCGTTTCGGGCTGTATTGGCCGATCAGGTGCCCGGCTTCCCGCCGCCTGCGCATTATGCTGATCTGGATTTCTGATCGCGGGCAAGGGTTAGTGGGCTGTCTGCCCCCTCGGCCTGACGGCCGCACCCCCGAGGATATTTCCGAACTGAGAAAGCGGGGGCGTCATGGCAGATGATCTGACCACCCGCATGAAGGCGGAAGCCGTGTCCATTGGGTTTGATCTGGCCAAAGTGTGTCGGCCGGATTCGGTGGGCCATGTGGCGGCGGGGTTGGATGGGTTTCTCGCCAAAGAGTACCACGGACAGATGCAGTGGTTGGAGGCGCGCAAGCATTGGCGGTCTGATCCGACAGTTCTGTGGCCGGAGGCGCGGTCAGTAATTGTGCTTGGGGAAAGCTATACACCGGTGCATGACCCCACGGCGGTGCATGGGCAGGAGGATCGGGCGGCGATCTCGGTCTATGCGCAGAATCGCGATTATCATGACACGGTGAAAAAGCGCCTCAAACGTCTGGCGCGGTGGCTGATTGCAGAAACCAGCCCCACGACCGAGGTGAAGGTGTTTGTGGATACGGCGCCGGTGCCGGAAAAGCCGTTGGGGCAGGCGGCGGGGCTTGGTTGGCAAGGCAAACACACCAATCTGGTGAGCCGAGAATTGGGGTCCTGGTTTTTTATTGGCTCGGTGTTCACTACGCTGGAATTAGACACTGATCCAGCGGAAATTGATCATTGTGGATCGTGCCGCGCCTGTCTGGATGCCTGTCCAACCAGTGCCTTTCCGGCCCCGCATCAGATTGATGCGCGGCGGTGTATTTCTTACCTGACGATTGAGCATCATGGGCCAGTGAACGAAGAATTGCGCGGGCTGATGGGCAACCGGATTTACGGTTGTGACGATTGTTTGGCGGCCTGTCCGTGGAACAAGTTTGCTCAGGAGGCGCGGGAGATAAAGTACCATGCGCGCGCAGAGTTGCTGGCGCCAAAGCTGGCCGAGCTGGCTGTGCTGGAGGATGCGGAGTTTCGCACGTTTTTCTCTGGCTCGCCAATAAAGCGGATTGGGCGGAACCGCTTTGTGCGCAATGTGCTCTATGCGATTGGCAACTCAAACGACCCGTCGTTGCGCGAGGTGGCGCAGGGGCTGTGTGAGGACGCAGATGAAACCGTGGCGGATGCGGCGCGCTGGGCGGTGCAGAGGTTGGCGTGATGCGGGACGGGGCGGTGGATCAGGTGACGCTGTGTGGCTTCAAAGCGAGCATCTACACGCAGGTTGTCATGATGGCGCTGGCGGCCAAAGGCGTGGCGTTTGAACTGAAACGCGACAATCCGTTTGAGGCGGGGCCGTCCGGACCCCATCCGTTTGCGCGGGTGCCGGTGCTGCTGCATGGGGAATTCGCGGTCTATGAGACGGCGGCAATCACCCGCTATGTGGATCGGGCGTTTGACGGCATGTCGCTGGTGCCCGGCGATGCGGTTGGCTTGGCGCGGATGGATCAGGTGATCGCGATTGCTGACAATTATGTCTATTGGCCGATGGTGCGGCAGGCCTATGCGCATGGGGTGGTGCGCAAGCAGGCTGGGATTGATTGGGATAAAGACCTTGCGCGGGACGGGCTGCGCGCGGCGGAGCCGGTGCTGGCGGAGTTGGATAGTATCGCCCGTGAGGGAGAGGTGCTCAATGGGTTGCGGATTTCGCTGGCGGATTGCCAGTTGGCGCCGATGGTCGCGGCCTTTGCGCAGCTGCCCAAAGGGCGCAAGATGATTGCGCAGTATGCGGCGTTGTCTTGTTGGTTGGAGTGGATAAGCTGCAGCCGCGCGTTCCGGCAAGCGATTGGGAAGTCACTATGAGTTACGATTTATTGGTGTTTGATCCGCAGGTGGCGCCGGTGTCACGGCCTGCTTTTATGGCGTGGTATGGCGATCTGGCGAAGTGGGAAGAGGCGCGTGATTACAATTCGCCTGAGGGGATGACCGGAAATCTGCCGCAGTTTTACGACCGTCTTCGTCCGGTGTTTCCGCCAATGAACGGACCCTTTGCCTTTGATTTTGACACGTTGGTGGAGGACAAACCCAGCTTTTGGCAGCGGTTGTTTGGAGGACGTCAACCGGGCCCCGAGGCGCTTAAGCCGTTTAATGAGAGCCTTGTTACTGATTACAGCTGTGCAACGAGCGGGATTTACATGTCTTTTGCATGGTCGGTTGCCGAGCAGGCGTATGAAGAGGTCGTCCGGACTGCGCTAGAAACTGGAGTGGGCTTCTTTGATGTCAGCGCAGCCGATGGTGTGATTGCGCATACGTCAGAGCAGTTACAAGCACTGGTGCTTTAGGCTGGCGCGGGACGCCAGCCTTGAGGCTTAGCCGTTGCGTTTGGGCAAAACCCAATCGGGGCGGGCGAAGTGGCAGGTGTAGCCGCCGACGTTTTTGACCAGGTAGTCCTGGTGGTACTCTTCGGCTTCCCAAAAATCGCTGACGGGTTCTACTTCGGTCACCACTTTGCCGGGCCATAGGCCGGAGGCGTCCACGTCCGCGATAGTGTCTTCCGCCACAGCTTTTTGATCCGCGTCGGTGTAGAAGATCGCGGAGCGGTATGAAGTGCCCAGGTCGTTGCCCTGACGGTTGGGTGTGGTCGGGTCGTGGATCTGGAAGAAGAACTCCAACAGCTTTCGGAACGAGGTTTTGGCCGGGTCAAAAATGATCTCGATGGCCTCGGCGTGGGTGCCGTGGTTTTCGTAGGTCGCGTTGGGCACGTCGCCGCCGGTGTAGCCGACGCGGGTGGCCAAAACGCCGTCCATTTTGCGGATCAGGTCTTCCATACCCCAGAAACAGCCGCCTGCCAGCACTGCGCGTTCGCTCATTGGTCGATCTCCTCTACTTGATCGAGATAGGCGCCATAGCCCTCGGCCTCCATATCGGCGCGGTGCACAAACCGCAACGAAGCGGAGTTGATGCAATAGCGCAATCCGCCGCGATCCTGTGGACCGTCGGGGAAGACGTGGCCCAAGTGGCTGTCGCCGTGTTTGGAGCGCACTTCGGTGCGGATCATGCCGTGGGTGCTGTCGTGGTGTTCGGTGACGTGCGCTGCCTCGATGGGTTTGGTAAAGCTGGGCCAGCCGCAGCCGCTTTCGTATTTGTCAGAGCTGGCAAAGAGCGGCTCGCCGGAGACCACATCAACATAGATGCCGGGCTCTTTGTTGTAGAGCAGCTTGCCGGAGCCAGGGCGTTCAGTGCCGTTTTCCTGAGTGACCCAGAATTGCTCATCGGTGAGGGTGGCGATCACATCGGTGTCGCGGGTGTATTTGGTCATGCGCGTCTCCTTCCCTTTGTCGCCTCCGTTGCGGGGCCAAGTGTCCTGTGTTCAGGCATATGGGAGGATACGGGGGTTTGAAAAGAGGGGATCACGCCGACGTGTCGCGGTGCAACATTTGGCGTGATCCGGAATGTTCAGGCTGTGGCGGCGGTCAAGGCCGTGTCCATCAGCGCTTTTATTTTGTTTTTGTTGGTGCCCGCCACGATGCGGCCAAGTTCCTGGTCACCTTTGAGCACCACCAAGGTGGAGCGGCGCGGGATTTTCAGCTCGCGGGCCAGGTCGGAGTTTCTGTGTTTGTCCCAGTCCACATTGATGAAGGTGATTGCATCTTGGTAGGCAGGGTTTTTGCGCAGGAGGGCGTTGATGGCGCGTTCTTGTGCTGCACAGGTGGTGCACCAGTCGGTTTTGAAATCCAGAAAGAGGGTGTCTCCTGCGGCGAGATGTTTTTTCACGAGACCCGGGGTGTAGTCGGTGGCGGCGCGGGCAGCCATGGGCAGGACCAGCGTGGCGGCAGCGGAGGCAAGGAAAGTGCGACGGTGCATGAGGGGAACTCCTTTAGAGGGCAACCGAGAGATCGAGCAGCCATGGGGGCAAGACGCCAAGGAGCCAGATTTCGATCATGTGGTGGACATTGAGAAACAGCGCGAGGCCGGTGAGGAAAAAGACGCCCCCAAGGATGGGGCGGGATTTGGCAGCGATGGCGCGGAGGGTGGCTTGGTGTTTTCCAAGTGCGGAACGGGCGCCATATCCGAGGCCCAAGATCAACGTGGAGACACCGGCGGCAAAGGCGATCATGATGAAGCTCGCATGTCCAAGGCTTTCGCCTTGGGAGGCCAGCGCAATCGCGCCACCCAACGTGGGTCCGATGCAGGGGGACCAGACAAGACCGAGCAGCAAGCCACCGAGGAACTGGCCTTGCAGGCTTGTGTGATCCACGGTGTTGAGTGTGCTGTCGGCGGAAGCGGCCATGCCTGCGGTGGCGGTCGAAAAGGCCGTGGAGAATTGCGGGACCAGCAGGACCGCGCCAAAGCCCATCATCAGGATGGCGCCAGCCTTTGAGAGCGTTTCCGGCGTCAGGCCGATGGCGTGGCCAAAGACCGTGACAGCCATGCCAAACACCACAAAGCTAAGGCTCATGCCGAGGGCTAAGACGGCGGGGCCATGGCGCGAAGCCTGTAGCGCGCTGGTCAGCACGATGGGCAGAACCGGCACCACGCAAGGGTTGATCAGGGTCAGCAGACCCGCGCCATATGCAAAGAGGTATTCCATGGCCTCTTTGTGCCAATGCCGGTGGCGCGTGTCATGTCAAAGAGCGCTGACGCGGGATCACTTGGCCGTGTGCGATTGTTTCGAAAGTTGTACGGCAAGGATGCCAGCGCAGATTACGGCGACGCCGACGATGTCCCAGAAACCGAGTTTCTCACCCAAGATCATGGCGGCGATGGCGACGCCGAAGAAAGGGTTCAGGAAGTGGAAGGTGGCGGCCTTTACGGCCCCGATACGGGCCACCAGCGCGAACCAGATCCAAGTGGCAAAGAGGCCGGGCGCGAGGATGGTGTAGATGAAGGCGGTCAGCATTTTGGGGTTCCAGTTGACCGTCCATGTTTCGAAAATGAGCGATGCGAAGAACAGGGTGATCGCGCCGACGTACATTTGCAGGCCGACGATCATGATGACGTTACCGCCTGAGGACGCGTTGCGCACGGCAAGGGTGGCAATGGCCAAGGCCAACGCCCCGATGACACAGAGCAGGACGCCAAAAAGATCGACGCCGTTGCTGAGCCGGCCGGCCATGATCAGCAGCACGCCGCCAAAGCCGACGATCAAGCCGATGGTGCCAATGGGGCTGAGCTTTTCGCCTTTGACGGCCCAGCCGAGGAGCGCGACGATCAAGGGCATGGTGGAGGCTATGATCGAGGCGAGAGAGGCCTCGATTGTGGTCATCGCCGTAAAGTTCAGGCCCAAATAAAGCGCGTTCTGGCAGAGGCCGAAGATGATGGTGGCGCGCCATTGGGCGGGGGTGAGGTGCCAGGATTGCCCCAAAGCGCGGGCAATGATCACGCCGATGGTGCCTGCGATGGCAAAGCGCAGCGAAGAGATCATCAGCGGCGAGGCGTCGGCAACGATGATGCGGGCGGAGGTGAAAGCAGAGGACCAGATAAGGGCGAAAAGCAGCCCCATGCCAATTGCGCGGATGTCCATGGTGCCTGCCTCAAGTCGTTGCTTTGTGAAGATGTTCGTTGGCGCGATGTAAACGCACCTTGAGTCAGGCTGCAAGCACCCTCAGCGCATGTCAGGTCTTCGCCCGACGCAAAAGACCACGCAGGCCCCGGCGATGACGGTCCTGCTTTGCCGGATCGAGCGGGAAGAAGGCGTCCACCACAATGTAGGCGATCAGGACAAATATCAGCGCATTGCCGATCTGAACTAGGCGGTCGATCATTTTCACGTCGGCATCTTTGCCAAAGGGGGCGATGGAGCCGCCAAACAGGATCACTGTGGTGGTTAGGGCGGTGCCGCCCATGGAGGCGTCCGGACGGTCGGAGATGAACCAGTAGGACAGCAGGAAAGCGGCCACTGCAAAGACCAAAAGCGCGGTCAGCATCACGGGCGCGATGACTGTGAGTTCGTAGCATGCAATGGCGACCAGACCGCCGATGAAGTTCGCTTTCATCATGTTTTTGGCCACGATGGGACCGGCGGCGGTGGCGGCGGAGAGTTGCTGCGACAGGATGGCGACAAACAGCAGCGTTACCAGCGCGCCGCTGCCAACAAGATAAAAGTAGATCGCAAAGGGGATGGTGACGAGCGACATGCGCAACACCAGCCGGTTGGGATCATAATGCGGCGCGTCGGGTTTGGCGGCGGCTGCCGCGCCTTGCGGTGTGGGGGGAAAGAAGTGGAACATCGCCACGGTCCAGAGCCACGCCAGCACAAGGTTGATTGGGATCCAGATCACCAGAATCAGCGCGAGGTCCTGAGAGGTGAGCACCAAGGTGGGCAACATCAGAGCGGCCATGAGGGCGAGCACGACGCTGAGCATGCCGGCGCCCTTTGTGGACCAGTAGAAGCAGGTTGCGACGGCGAGGGCGAGGGCCATGAGAAAGGCCACTGGATAGGGCGCAAGCGCGGTGGAGAAGACCCAAGAGGCAACCAGAAACACCACCGCATGTCGGAATAAGGTGCGAATGGCAATGGGGGGCATGGGGCCAGGCGCTTGCAGGAATAACACCACAAACACAGTGCATATGGTGGCCAATGGCCAGCCAATCAGAATGGCGAGCGCAAAATTACCGGACACTCCGGTTGCCAAGCGCAGGCCGCGCCGTTCAAGGGCTGGGTTGGCCTCAATAGGCATACGATAGCCAAGACACCAATTTGATGTACACGCGGCCCACCAGATTCAGGAAAGCGTTATCGTTGGTGTAGACAATCACATCCGCCTGTCCGTTGACGTTAAACCGCACGTCGTCCGTTTCATCCCCTTCGGTATATCCCGGTAGAATGATGCGCAGGGCAAAGCGTTGAGGATCGCGCAGCCAACCATTGGCGCGGGGGATGTCGGTGGGTTCGCCCGGTTTGCTTTTGGTGCCATCGGAACTGGCGGGGCTGAGGCTGGCAACCTCGCCTTTGAAGGTTTTGCCGGGATGCATGTCGAGCACAACATCCACCGGGTCGCCCTTCTTGATGTTACCGAGGTTGTTTTCGGTTAGATAGGCCTCGACCCAGACATTGCTGGCGTCGATGAAGGTCATCAGGCTTTGACCGGATTTGGCGTAGTTGCCTTCGGCGATGTCCAGATCAGAGAGCACACCGCGGGCGGGGGCTTCGAGTTCGGTCCAGCTGAGTTTTAGCTCTGCGTCGGCAAGTTTGGCCAAGGCAGCCTGAATGCGCGGGTTGTCTTGTCCGGTACTGCCAAGCGCTTTCTGTTCACTTTCCAGGTCGGCCTGTGCCTGTTCCAGCTCAGATTCCGCATCGGCCAGACGGCGGCGGGCTTCGTCAGCTTTGGCAATGGCGATCAGGCCTTTTTCTTCGAGCTCAAACACGCGGGCGGATTGCAGGCGTTCGGTTTCCAGATCGGTCTGGGCACGGGTGACACGGGTTTGTGCGCTGCTGACGTCGGCGCTGTCGGCACCCACGTCTTGAGTCGCGCGTTCCAGCTCGGCCTCGGCGCTTTGTTTTTGAATTTCAAACTGGCGCGGGTCGATACGGGCGATCACCGTGCCTGCTTCGACGATCTCACCATTCTCCGCGTTGATCTCGATGACGGTGCCGGACACCTGTGGGGTGACCGGCGTGATGATCGCTTTTACGCGTGCGTTGGACGTGAAGGGGGTGATGCGATCCGCCGCAAGATACCAGGCCACAACAATGAAGAGCAGAGCGAGGATGCTCCAGAAGGTGCGTTTCATTTCCGGGCTTCCTCCAAAGCTTCGGCGTCGGCCTCGATCTCTTCGGCCACTTCGGCGTTCATCCAGGCGATGACCAGTTCATAGAAGACTGACAGGATCACCGGGCCGATGAAGATGCCGATCAGGCCGCCGGAGAGCACGCCGCCAATCACCCCCACAAGGATCACGAGGATCGGGGTATTGAGGCCCTTGGCGATGAAGATCGGGCGCAGGAAGTTGTCCATGAGCATCAGGGGAATCATGATGGCCGTGAACAGTAGCGCGGCACCGGTGCCCATGGAGCCCCAAGCCCATATAATCAATGGGATCACAACGATCATCGGGCCGACCTGAATGATGCCGAGGATCAGGATGACAACGGCCAAGGGGCCAGCAGCCTCAATGCCAAAGAGCATCATGACGACGCCCATCAGGCCCGCTTGCAGCGCGGCCACGCCCAGCACGCCACGTGACACATTGCGCACGGTGGCGGCGGCCATTTCGACAAACTCGCCGCCTTTAGGGGCAAAGACGCGGTTGCCAAATTTCTGCACCATATCGCCGAGCTTTGGCCCCGGTGACAGCATCATGCCCATGACGATTACAGATAGGGCCATGGCGAGCAGTTGGAAGCTCAAACCTGCCACGGCGCCGCCTACAGTGGTGGCAAAGCCCAGCACCACGTCGCCGTACCGCTCCAAGGCGACGGCGAGGTTGTTGTTGAACAGGTTCCAGATTTCGGTGGCCTTGGGGCCCACAAGGGCGATCTCGCTGTGCCCTTCGGGCGCGGGCGGCAGATCAAGTTTGCCACTTTGCAGTTTGTCGCTGAGCTCGTTGAAGTGGGCAAAAAAGCTGCTGATCGAGGCCCAGAGTGGGCCGATGGTGAGCGCGAGGCCCAGTAGGGTAATCAGGGTGGAAGCCAGTCCACGTCGGCCGCCGAGTTTGGCAGATAACCAATCAAACAAGGGGTAGATTGCGACGGCCAAGATGATGGCCCAGACCACGATGCCCGAGAGCGGCAGGATGATGGTGAAAGCGGCAAAGGCAAAAACGCCAAGAAACAGTAACCTGATGCCAAGATCGATCAATCGTCTCTCATCCATCGCAAAGTCCTTCCCAAATTGTTTAAAGTCCGCGTAGGCTGGCCGAATATTTGTGGCTTATGCGGTTGTTATGTGGGCATCTTTGCACAGCCTTAGGTGATTTGAGGACAAAAAAATGAACAGCATCAAAGAAACGGCAGGGGCCGAGGGGGTCTTTCAAAAACATCGCTGGTCGATCCTTCTGGGGCTTCTGGTTGCTTTGATGTTGTTGGACGGTTTGGATGATCGTTTTGAATGGGCCAGCACAGTTGGACTTTGGGGGATGAGTTTTCTGTTTCTCGGGGTTGTTGGCGCAACGGAGCGCAACACGTTTTTGCGCATTACCATGGCGGTGCCGGTGGTGGCCTGGTTTGTGCTGCTGATCATGGCTGAGTTTTTTGGCATGACGGTGAATGGTGGGCTATATGCTTTGGCGGCACTGATGCTGTTTGGCTCGATGATCATCAGCTTTCGCCAGCTGTTTACGCCGGTGCATTCGGAATATGAGCGCCTGTCCAGCGGGGTGTTTGGCTATCTGTTGATCGCGATGCTGTGGGGGCTGGCATATTGGCGGATTGAGGCGGCTTATCCTGGGTCGTTCAACATGCCGGAGGATATTGCCGGGCAGAAGGCGGGGTTCATCTATTTCTCGATGATTACAATGACCACGGTGGGGTACGGCGAGATCACTCCGGCGGCGAGCCTGCCGCGGATATTGACCGGGATGCAGGCCATTGTCGGCACGATGTTTGTGGCGATCTTCATTGGCCGTATTGTGGGGCGTTTGAAATGACGGCGGTCACGGCGCAGATCACCTGGGTTTACACAGACAAGCTGGACACGGCGGCGGGGTTCTACCGGGATGTGTTGCATCTGCCTGTGGTGCGCGATGCAGGCAGCGCGTTGATTTTTGAGACGGCACCCGGCGCGCGGTTGGGACTGTGTGAAGCTTTTGACGGGCGGGTCGTGGAGCCGACAGGCGGGATGATCACGTTGTTGGTGGCCGACCGCGCGGCGGTGGACGACTGGTATGAGCGCGTGACCGCGGCGGATGCGATTGTGCGTGGAGCGCCAGAGGTTCTGGAGCGGTTCGGGATCTACAGTTTTTTCTGTGAAGACCCGAATGGCTATCCGGTTGAGGTGCAGTGCTTTTTGGATGAGGCCTCACAGTAAAGGGGCGTCGCCAAGAGCGCTTTCTTTGTTAAGCGAGTGTGGCTTTGGCGAAGCGGCTTGCTGCATTTGCGCTGCCTTGGCTTCCCCCTTGGCGGCAAAGGCGCTACAGGTGCGGTGAAACGGGAGTTGCCGCATGTCGATGAATAGCTTTGGACATCTTTTTCGCGTCACCACTTGGGGTGAGAGTCACGGGCCTGCGCTGGGCGCGACGGTGGATGGGTGCCCTCCGGGAGTGTCGGTAGATGAGGCGATGTTGCAGCATTGGCTGGACAAGCGACGTCCCGGTCAGAACAAAAACACCACGCAGCGCAATGAGCCAGATGCGGTGAAGATCCTGTCGGGTGTGTTTGAGGGCAAGACCACCGGTACGTCGATCCAGTTGATGATCGAGAACACCGATCAGCGTAGCCGGGATTATGGCGAGATCAGCCAGACCTTCCGCCCGGGTCATGCAGACATCACTTACCACATGAAATACGGCAACCGCGACTATCGTGGCGGCGGACGCAGTTCGGCACGTGAGACAGCTGCACGCGTGGCGGCCGGCGGTATTGCACGCGAGGCGATCAAGGCGATTGCGCCCAATCTTGAGATCAAAGGCTACATGACCAAGATGGGCGCGATGGAGATTGATCGCGAGAATTTCCATTGGGACGCGATTGACCGCAATGATTTCTGGATTCCACAGAGTGCCGACGTGGCGCAGGAGTGGGAAGACTACCTGCAAAAGCTGCGCAAAGAGCATGACAGCGTCGGTGGCGTGATCGAGGTGGTGGCGCGCAATGTGCCCGCGGGGATCGGCGCGCCGATCTATGGCAAGCTGGACACGGATCTGGCGGCGGCGATGATGTCGATCAACGCAGTGAAGGGCGTTGAGATTGGCGAGGGCATGGCGGCGGCCGGGCTGAAAGGCTCGGAAAATGCCGATGAGATTTTCATGGGGAATGACGGCCAGCCGGTGTTTTCCTCCAACCATGCCGGCGGCATTTTGGGCGGCATTTCCACCGGTCAGGATGTGGTGGTGCGCTTTGCTGTGAAGCCGACCAGCTCGATCCTCACGCCGCGCCAGTCGATCCGGATTGATGGCACACCAACCGAGGTGATCACCAAAGGTCGCCACGACCCTTGTGTGGGCATTCGCGCGGTGCCCGTGGGTGAGGCGATGATGGCCTGTGTGATCTTGGATCATTTGCTGCTGCATCGCGGTCAGGTTGGTGAGAACCAGGGCAAGATTGGCTGATGCTGGAGAGCGTTGACCTGAGCGAGCTTAAGGCCGCTCTGCGTGCGGAAGCGGCGGATCGGATGGCACAGGATAGCGCGCATGATCTGGCGCATTTGGATCGGGTTTGGACCACGGCGCAGGCTTTGGCGCATGCCGAAGGCGGGGCTGATCTGCGGGTGTTGCTGGGCGCGAGTTACCTGCATGACCTGGTGAACCTGCCAAAGGATTCGCCGCATCGCGCGCGGGCCAGCACCATGGCAGCGGGCGCGGCGGCGCCGATTTTGCGCAGCCTTGGCTTTACCAATCACGAGGTGGCGGCGGCGCAGCATGCGATTGCCACCCACAGTTTCTCAGCGGGTTTGAAGCCGAAGTCGCTTGAAGCGCGGATTTTGCGGGATGCGGATCGGTTGGACGCGTTGGGCGCTATTGGGATTGCGCGCACTTTCGCAGTGGGCGGGGCGTTGGACCGGGCGCTTTATGACGAGAATGATCCCTTTGCGGAAGATCGAGAGTTGGATGACAGCGCCTGGGCGCTGGATCATTGGCCGGTAAAGCTGTTTCGCTTGCCGGAGGACATGATGACTCTCGCGGGCAAGCTTACGGCTGAGGAGCGGGTTGCTGAAATGCGCGCCTATGCGCAGGCATTGGCAGGCGAGTTGGGGCGAGAATTGCCGGATGGCTGGCGCTGATCAGCCCTGAGGTGTCACGCCAGGGCGGGCCTTGCCACGCTTCAGGCCCAGTTGACTTTCCCGCCAGATGATCAGGATGCCTGCGGCGATCACGATGGACGCACCGATCAGCATTTGTGGCGTTGGGACCTCTGAGAACCAGACGTAGCCGATCAGGATGGCAAAAAGCATCGCCACATAGTCAAACGGCGCCACCACAGACGCCGGGGCAAAGCGGTAGCACGAGGTCAGCATGATCTGCGCCACCCCGCCGATAAGGCCTGCGGTCACCAGAAGCGCGGCCTGTTCCCAAGTGGGCACAACCCAGCCAAACGGCAGGGTCAACAGCGACAAGCAGGAGGCGGTGAGCGAAAAGTAGAACACAATCGCGGAGGTCTGATCCGTTTGCACCAGCTTGCGGATGTGGATTTGTGCCAGCGCGCGAAAGAGGGCGGAGCCGAGCACCAGCATGACACCTACCGTGGCCATGGCGGAGGCCTGATCCGCATCAAAAATAGTCAAGCGTGGCCAGAGCACGACGGTCACGCCGATGAGGCCAATGCCCACGGCGGTCAGGCGAAAGGCGCGAACTTCTTCGCCCAGGAACATGGCGGCAAAGATCACGGTCATCAACGGTGCGGCAAAGCCGATGGCCGTGACTTCAGGCAATGGCAGGAGGCCGAGCGCAGCGAAGTTCATTGCCATGGATGTTGTGCCAATCACCCCGCGCCAGACATGGCCCATGGCGTTGGTCACCCGCAGGCCTTGCGGCATCTCTCCGCGCTGCAAGAGCCAGATAAAGATCACAAACAGCGCAAAGAAAGACCGAAAGAAAACGGCTTGTCCCGCAGGCACCTCATCCGCGGTGGCCTTAATCAGAGCGGCCATGACGGAAAAAAGCGCGATGGCGGTGATCTTGAAGGCAATGCCTTTGAGCGGCTGCATGGGGATGTCCGGTGATTGGGGTTGGCCGGACTGTGGCGCAGGGGCGCAGGAATGACAAGGCGGGCTTGATCTTTGGTGGGGGAGCGGGAAAGGTCCGTGGCAAATACGGAGGGGCCGCCATGTATCAGGACAACTATTTGATTGCCGCGTTGAGCGCATCAGCCGAGGGGCGCGGGCGTGAGATTTTTGCCGAGGTACCGGGGCAGGATTCAGTGACCTTTGGCGGGTTGTTTGCTGGGGCGGAGCGTATGGCCGCGGCTTTGGTATCACAGGGTGTGCAGCCGGGCGACCGGGTGGCGGTGCAGGTGGAGAAGACGATTGAGGCGATCCAGCTTTACCTTGGCACAGTCATGGCAGGCGGTGTGTTTTTGCCGCTGAACACGGCCTACACGACCGCAGAGGTGGCCTATTTTCTTGGCGATGCGACGCCGCGTGTGGTGGTGTGTGATCCTGCCAAAGCGGAGGAGATTACGCCAATATCCGAAGGTGCAGTGGTTCTCACGTTGGATGGCGCTGGACAGGGAAGCCTGATGGATTTGGCGGATGGGCAAACGGGGTTTGAACCGGTGGTACGGGGCGCGGATGACTTGGCGGCGATCCTCTACACATCCGGCACAACGGGGCGCTCCAAAGGGGCAATGTTGAGCCATGATAACCTGCTGTCCAACTCCGAGACCTTGCGGGATTACTGGCGTTTCACCAAAGACGATGTGCTAATCCACGCCTTGCCGATTTTCCACACACACGGGCTGTTTGTGGCGACCAATGTGGCGCTGCTGTCCGGCGCTTCGGTGGTGTTTCTGGCGAAGTTTGACGCGGATGCGATTTTGGATGCGATGCCCAAAGCAACCAGCCTGATGGGCGTGCCAACGTTTTACACACGGCTGTTGAAAGACGCGCGGCTGACCAAAGATCTGGCGGCCAATATGCGGCTGTTTATCTCCGGCTCGGCTCCGCTTTTGGTGGACACACATGAGCAATGGGAGGCGCGCACGGGTCATCGCATTCTTGAGCGCTATGGTATGACCGAAACCAATATGAGCACCTCCAACCCCTATGAGGGCGAGCTGCGGGCTGGCACTGTGGGTTTTCCGTTGCCGGGTGTTGAGGCGCGCATTCGCGCGGATGGCGCAGAGGTGGCCCAAGGTGAGATTGGCGTTCTGGAAGTGCGCGGGCGCAATGTCTTTCAAGGCTATTGGAAAATGCCGGAGAAAACCGCGGAAGAGCTTTTGCCGGACGGTTGGTTCATCACGGGCGACTTGGCCAAGGTGGATGCAGATGGCTATGTGACCATCGTGGGGCGCTCCAAGGATCTGGTGATCACGGGTGGGTTCAACGTGTATCCGAAAGAAATCGAGTCGCTGATCGATGATCTCGACGGCGTGCTCGAAAGCGCTGTCATTGGCGTGCCGCATGCGGATTTTGGCGAGGCGTTGGTGGCCGTGGTGGTACGCGCGGATCCTACTTTGACAGAGGCGCAGGTGAGTGGACCGCTGGCGGCGAGTCTGGCGAAGTTCAAACAGCCCAAGAAGGTGATTTTCTTGCCGGAACTGCCGCGCAATACCATGGGCAAGGTGCAGAAGAAGGCACTGCGCGAGAGCTACGCGGGGTTGTTCTCCTGAAGCAAAACGGGGGCCAGATGGCCCCCGCTTCGATTTGAATTGTTGGGCAGCTTAAGCGCGCACGAGCTTCTCGTAGGACTCGGCGATGTCGCGGGTGATGTCGCCTACTTCAAAGGTGTAGTCGCCAATCTGACCCACTGGGGTCACCTCGGCGGCGGTGCCGGTCAGCCAGCACTGCTCAAAGTCGGCCAGTTCCTCTGGCATGATGTGACGCTCGATCACGTTGATGCCTTTGTCTTTCAGCATGCCAATCACGGTCTGACGGGTGATGCCGTTCAGGAAGCAATCCGGGGTTGGCGTGTGCACTTCGCCGTCTTTCACGAAGAAGATGTTGGCGCCGGTCGCCTCGGCCACATAGCCACGGTAGTCCATGAACAGGGCGTCCGAGCAGCCTTTGGCCTCTGCCTTGTGCTTGGAGATGGTGCAGATCATGTAAAGACCTGCCGCCTTAGCGTGCACCGGGATGGTTTCCGGGCTTGGGCGTTTCCATTCCGCGATGTCGAGCTTGGCGCCCTGCATCTTGGCGTCGCCGTAGTAGGCGCCCCAAGGCCAGATCGCGATGGCAACGCGGACTGGGTTGGCCGCAGACGCGACACCCATGTCTTCGCCGGAGCCGCGCCACACAACAACGCGCACATAGGCATCTTCAAGGCCAGACTTCTTCAGGGTTTCCTGCTTGGCCGCTTCCAGCTCTTCCAAAGAGATTGGCATTGGCATGTCCAGAGCTTCGGCAGATTTGAACAGGCGTTCGTTGTGCTCTTTGCTCTTGAAAATCTTGCCGTTGTAGGCGCGCTCGCCTTCAAAGACGGAGCTCGCGTAATGCAGCGCGTGGCTCAGGACGTGGACCTTGGCCTCGCGCCAGTCAACAAACTCGCCATCCATCCAGATGACGCCGTCACGATCGTCATATGCACCAGCCATGGTCGTTCCTTTCGCTTACCAAAGTGCTTTCAATTTTTCATTTGTTGCGCGGCATAAGTCCGAAATGGTCATAAAATTGCGCAAAACCTGCGATTCGCTACCAGTTAGCGCTTGGAGTGTCAACAAAGCTGACGTATTGTGACGGTCAAACCTGTCAATTGTGATGCGGGAGGGCCAAATGAGCGATCCAATTCGGAGTGAGAACCTGCTGTATCTCACGGATGAGCAGCTCCGGCAGGGGATTGAGGCGATGTATTTCGCCTATCGCGGCTTCACCGCAGATCCGGACCGAATCCTTGAGAGCATGGCCTATGGGCGTGCGCATCATCGTGCGATCCACTTCATCAACCGCGCACCGGGCACCACGGTGACCAATCTGCTGGATATCTTGGGGGTGACGAAACAGTCACTTAATCGTGTGTTGCGCACATTGATCGAAGATGGGCTTGTGGAAAGTCGCGTGGGCACGTCGGATCGGCGGGAGCGGAACCTGTTTCTGACCGAAGAAGGTACGGCGCTGGAGCATCGTCTGTCGGACGCACAGCGCGCGCGGATGCGCACTGCGTTTCGCGAGGCCGGCCCAGAGGATGTGGCTGGATTCCGGCGGGTGCTTGAGGCGATGATGGAAGGTGAAATGAAACGGCAATATCTATCCCTGCGTGAGTCGGGTAAATGAAAGACATCGATCCCCACCTGCTGATTGTGGATGATGATGAGCGCATTCGCGAGCTTCTGCGGAAGTTTTTGATGCGCAACGGATTTCTGGTGTCAGCCGCCCGCGACGCAGCACATGCGCGGCGGATTTTGTCTGGGTTAGATTTTGACCTAATTGTGCTGGATGTGATGATGCCGGGTGAAGACGGTATGAGCTTGACCCGCGGCATTCGCGAGACATCGCAGACGCCGATCATGCTGTTGACCGCCAAAGGTGAAACCGAGGATCGGATAACCGGCCTCGAGGCCGGGGCGGATGACTATCTGGCCAAGCCGTTTGAGCCGAAAGAGCTGCTGTTGCGGATCAATGCCATTCTGAGGCGGATGCCGGAGGTGGATGAGGCGTCCACGGTGCCTAAGGTGCTGCATCTCGGTGGCATTCGCTATGACATTGACCGGGGCGAGATGTGGCAAGGCGAAGAGCCAGTGCGTTTGACCGCCACCGAGAGCCAGTTGATGAAGATTTTCTCTAAAACGCCGGGCGAAGCCGTGAGCCGCGGCAAGCTGGTGGAAGAACTGGGTCGAGACAAGGGGCAGGCGCAGGAGCGGGCAGTAGATGTGCAAATCACCCGTTTGCGGCGCAAAATTGAGGAAGACCCGAAACAGCCCCGTTACCTGCAAACCGTGCGCGGGGCGGGGTACATGCTGGCGCCGGACTGATCAGGCGACGTAGCATAGAATTTGGGGGGAGTGGCATGGCCACAGCGTTGTTCAGTCACGAGAGTTCGTTGCATCACCAGACACCTGCGGGCCATGCGGAGCAGGTTGCGCGGATCGAGCATATTCAGGCGACGCTGAAGGCGGCCAAGTTTGACGGGTTGGATCGGCGCGAGGCACCGGAATGCTCGGACGCGGATATTCTGCTGTGCCATCCACAGAGCCATCTTGAGGCCATCACAGCGGCGGAGCCGGAGAGCGGCATCATTGCGTTGGACGAAGACACTTATATGTCGCCAGGTTCGACACTGGCTGCGCGGCACGGCGTTGGCGGCTGTCTGGCGGCGGTTGATGCGGTGTTGACGGGTGAGGCGGGCAATGCCTTTGTGGCCTGCCGTCCCCCGGGGCATCATGCGGAGCAGAGCAAACCCATGGGGTTTTGTTTGTTTGGCACGGCAGCGATTGCGGCCAAACATGCGCTGGAACGTCACGGGCTGAACCGGGTGGCGGTGGTGGATTTCGATGTGCACCACGGCAATGGCACGCAGGCGCTTTTGTGGGATGAGCCGCGCAGCCTGTTCATTGGCAGTCATCAAAATCCGTTGTGGCCGGGCACTGGTATGCCAGAGGAAACGGGTGCATCAGGCAATGTGATGAACCTGCCGTTACCGCCACACAGTGACGGGCGGCTGATGCGGGCGACTTATGAAGCGCAGGTGTTTCCCACTTTGGAGGCGTTTGAACCGGAGTTGTTGATCCTGTCGGCGGGCTTTGATGCGCATAAGGATGATCCTTTGGCCCAGTTGGAATGGAGCGAGGCGGATTTTGCTTGGTTGACGGAGCGGCTGTGCGATGTGGCAGACAGGCACTGCGGCGGGCGCGTGGTCTCGACTTTGGAAGGCGGATATGATCTGAACGCTTTGGCAGCGTCGGTGGCGGCGCATGTTGAGGTTTTGATGGAGAGAGCCGGATGAGCGACACACCTGTGGAAGAGATGAGCTTTGAGGCGGCAATGCGCGAGCTGGAACAGGTTGTGGGCCAGTTGGAGCGCGGCGACGTGGAGCTGGAGAAATCCATCGCGCTTTATGAGCGTGGCGCGGCGTTGAAGGCCCGCTGTGAGGCGAAGCTCAAGGAGGCCGAAGAGAAGGTTGCAGCGATCACTTTGGATGGCAATGGCAACCCGGCCGGTTTGACACCGGTTGAGGGCATGTAAGTCAATCCGTCAGCCGCAGGGGCCGCGATGTTTGAGACACGTTTGAAAGAGGCCGCCACGCAGGTGGAGGCCCATCTGCTTGAGGTGATGGCGCCGTTTGGCGATCTGCCGGTGGTTGAGGCCATGCGCTATGCCAGTGCGGGCGGTAAGCGGCTGCGGGCGTTTCTGGTTTTGGAAAGCGCGCGGTTGCATGGGGTTGATCCCAAACATGCAATTTGGCCTGCGACGGCGATTGAGGCCATGCACGCCTATTCGCTTGTGCATGATGATCTGCCCTGCATGGATGACGATGACATGCGGCGCGGGCTGCCCACGACACACATCAAGTGGGATGAATGTACCGCTGTGCTCGCCGGGGATGCTTTGCAGACCTTGGCGTTTGAATGTGTGTCTCGTGAAGAGTGTCGTGACGATCCCGCGGTGCGCGCGGAGCTGACCGTGTCTTTGGCCCGCGCGGCGGGTGCGCAAGGTATGGTGCTGGGACAGGCGCTGGACATTGCGGCGGAGACTGCGCCGGTGCCGTTGACGCTTGAGGAAATCACACGGCTGCAGGCCGGAAAGACCGGGGCGCTGATTGCCTGGTCGGCCACGGCGGGCGCGGTGATGGGCAAGGCCGACATCGAGCCCTTAATGCGCTATTCGCTGGACCTTGGTTTGGCGTTCCAAATTGCCGATGACATTCTGGATGTGGAAGGCGATGCCGAGAAGGTCGGCAAAGCCGTTGGCAAGGATGCCAATGCTGGCAAAGCCACCTTTGTGTCTTTGCTGGGGTTGGAAGGGGCCAAACAGCGCGCCCGCGACCTTGTGACGGATGCATGTGAGGCGCTTTCCGTTTACGGTAAAGATGCGGATACCTTGCGGGAGGCGGCACGTTTCGTTATCTCGCGGGACAGCTAACCGGAAGGCGCGCCTATGTCAGCGAGACCCCAGACCCCATTGTTGGATCAAGTGAACTTGCCTGAAGACCTGAAACGGTTCTCAGACAGTGAGTTGACGCAGATTGCCCATGAGTTGCGGTCTGAAACGATCTCCGCCGTGAGTGAGACCGGAGGACATTTGGGCGCAGGTTTGGGCGTGGTGGAGCTGACCGTGGCGCTGCATGCGGTGTTTGATATGCCGCGGGACAAGCTGATCTGGGACGTGGGTCACCAGTGTTATCCGCATAAAATTTTGACCGGTCGTCGCGACCGGATTCGCACCCTCCGTCAGGAAGGCGGCCTGTCTGGCTTCACCAAACGCAGCGAGAGTGTGTTTGATCCGTTTGGCGCGGCGCATAGCTCTACCTCGATTTCGGCGGCGCTGGGCTTTGCCGTAGCGCGCGATCTGGGCGGGCAGTGTGATGGTGGTTTGGGCGATGCGATTGCGGTGATTGGTGACGGGTCCATCACGGCAGGCATGGCCTATGAGGCGATGAACAACGCTGGCCATCTGGGCAAGCGTATGTTTGTGATCCTCAATGACAATGACATGTCGATTGCCCCACCCGTGGGGGCGATGAGCGAGTACCTGTCGCGTCTCTATGCGGGTGAGCCTTTTCAGGAATTGAAGTCTGCCGCCAAAGGCGCGGTGAGCCTGTTGCCGGAACCATTCCGCGAAGGCGCCAAGCGGGCCAAAGATGTGCTCAAGGGCATGACCGTTGGCGGCACGTTGTTCGAGCAGTTGGGCTTTTCCTATGTGGGGCCGATTGACGGGCATGATATGGATCAGTTGCTACCGCTGCTGCGCACGTTGCGTCAGCGCGCGACGGGCCCGGTTCTGCTGCATGTGATTACCAAGAAAGGCAAGGGCTATGCCCCGGCCGAGGCGGCGCGGGACAAAGGCCACGCCACCGCGAAATTTGATGTGCCAACGGGCAAGCAGCACAAAGCGCCTTCGAATGCACCAAGTTACACCTCGGTGTTTGGCAATGCGCTGGTGGAGGAAGCCGCCGAGGACAGTCGGATTTGTGCTGTGACGGCCGCGATGCCGGATGGCACCGGGCTGAACTTGTTTGCCGAGCGCTACCCGAGTCGCTGTTTTGATGTGGCGATTGCAGAACAGCATGGCGTGACTTTCTCTGCTGCGTTGGCTGCAGGCGGTATGAAGCCGTTTTGCGCGATGTATTCTACCTTCCTGCAGCGTGGCTATGACCAAGTCGTGCATGATGTGGCGATTCAGCGCCTGCCGGTGCGCTTTGCGATTGACCGTGCGGGGCTTGTTGGTGCGGATGGTGCCACCCATGCAGGCAGCTTTGACATTGCCTATATGGCGAATCTGCCAGGCATGGTGGTGATGGCGGCGGCGGATGAAGCCGAGTTGAAACATATGGTGGCCACGGCGGCGGCCTATGATGATGGGCCGATTGCCTTCCGGTATCCTCGTGGCGAAGGCGTGGGCGTAGAGCTGCCAGAGCGTGGCGAAGTGCTGGAAATCGGTAAAGGCCGTGTGGTGCAGGACGGCAGCCGCGTAGCATTGCTGTCCTTTGGCACCCGTTTGGAAGAGGCCCGTAAGGCGGCAGAGGCACTGGCGGCGCGCGGTATCACCCCCACGATCGCCGATGCACGGTTTGCTAAGCCTTTGGACCGCGACATGATCCTCGATCTTGTGGCCAATCATGAGGCGCTGATCACCATTGAAGAGGGCGCCGTCGGTGGTTTTGGCAGCCATGTGGCGCAGCTTTTGGCGGAGGAAGGCGTGTTTGATGGCGGGCTGAAGTACCGCTCGATGGTGCTGCCGGACACGTTCATTGATCAGGCCAGCCCAAAGGCGATGTATGATGTGGCGGCGATGAACGCCGAGCATATCGAGGCCAAGGTGCTGGAGACTTTGGGTATTGCCACACTGGACAGCAAGCGGGCGTAAGGCTGCGCAAAAGTGGGGGCCAGCCCCCACGCCCCCGGGATATTGTTGGCCAAATGAAGTCTAGGGAGCTGTTTCTTCGTCCAGCATGGCTTTCAGAGCGTCGCGGTAGTTGGGGTATTTCAGGACTACGCCCAGCTCGTCCTTGATGCGGTCATTGCGCACGCGTTTGCTGTCGGAATAGAAGCTGCGCGCCATCGGGGTCATCTCTGCTTCTTCAAAGGGAATTTCCGGAGGCGGGTCCATGCCGAGCAGCTCGGCGGCATAGGCGAGGATGTCTTGAGGGGGCGCGGGGCTGTCATCACAGACGTTATAGATTCGGCCCACATTGGGGGCTTTCATGGACGCTTCCAACACTTGTGCGATGTCATCCACATGGGCGCGGGAGAAAACTTGGTTTTTCTTGATGATGCGGCGGGCGGTGCCCTTGCGCAGTTTGGCAAAGGGGCCGCGACCGGGGCCGTAGATGCCTGCCAGACGGAAGATGTGCAGGGGGAGATTTGGCACGGCCTGCCATTCGGCTTCGGCCAGTACCCGCATCTTGCCGCGGTGGCCGCCAGGATCAAGTGGGGTGTTTTCGTCCACCCAACCGCCGTCCATGTCGCCGTAGACGCCGGTGGTGGAGAGGTAGCCAAGCCATTCCAAGTTGGGGGCAGCTTTCTGAAGCGCGTTTTTGCCCAAACGTAGCACCGGATCGCCGTCCTTGTCTGGGCGAATGGAGGTCAGCACATGGGTGACATCCTTGAGGGCGCTTTCGAAATCGATCGGCCATTGGAGTGGCGTGATGCCCTGCGCGCGCAAAACAGTTTCTTGTGCCGGATCACGGAAGGTGCCGAGAATGGTCCAACCTTGCGGCAGTAGACGGGTAGCGAGGGCCTGAGCGGTGTAGCCGTGGCCGAGCGAAAGCAGGGTTTTGGTCATGTGCGCACCTTGCCCCCGGCGGCGCAGAGGGACAAGGGGCGTGGACTTAAAATCGGCTCACAACGGTGTGGTTGCCGTAGAATTGCGCAAAAGAAACTACTTGCCCTTCCAGACCGGGTCGCGCTTTTCCGCAAAGGCGCGGGCGCCTTCGAGCTGATCCTCGCTGTCGTATAGCACATCCACCGTGCGCAGCTGTCGCTGGGTGATACGGTTCATCGCGTCCTGGAACTTGGCGTCCTCGGCGTCGCGGACAATTTCTTTAATGGCGGCGTAGACCAAGGGGGGCCCTGAGGCGAGCAGGCGGGCTTGCTCCCAAGCGCGCTCCATCAGTTTGTCTGCGGGCAGGATTTCGTTGATGAGGCCCCAGCGGCTGGCCTCTTCGGCGTCAAACCAGCGACCTGTGAGCAGGAGCTCCATGGCGATGTGATAGGGGATGCGCTTGGGCAGCTTCACAGAGGCGGCGTCAGCCACGGTTCCGGACCGGATTTCGGGCAGCGCAAATGTGGCATGATCTGCGGCGAGAATGATGTCGGCGGAAAGCGCCAATTCCAATCCACCACCACAGGCGATGCCGTTCACAGCCGCGATCACCGGTTTGTTCATGTCCCGCAGTTCTTGCAGGCCGCCAAAGCCGCCCACGCCGTAGTCGCCGTCAACGGCATCGCCATCCGCGGCGGCTTTCAGATCCCAGCCGGGGCAGAAGAACTTCTCGCCGCCGCCGGTGAGGATGGCCACGCGCAATTCTGGATCATCGCGAAAGTCACGGAAGACTTCGCCCATGATGCGGCTGGTAACGAGATCAATGGCGTTGGCCCTTGGGCGGTCGAGTGTGACCTCAAGAATGGTGCCGTCGCGGCGGGTTTTGACCGGGCTGTCGCTCATGACATGTCCTTTCGTATCAGCGCGTCTGCGGCCACCGCGCGGGTGGGCGTGCAGATCAGCGGGTTGATTTCAGCCTCTTGCAAGCTGTCGAGATTGGCAAGCACGTAGGCCTGCAGCGCGTCGATGGCTTGAAGAATGGCGTTGATGTTTGCGGGGGCGCTGCCGCGGTAGCCGGTGAGCAGTGGCGCGATTTTCAGGGAGGCTAGTGCCTCTCGGATCGCCTTGTGACTGGCTGGGACCAAGAGCGAGGCGCTGTCGGACAGCACTTCGGTCAGGGTGCCGCCGGCGGCGATGGTCAGCACAAAACCATGGGCTGGATCGTGGGTCACACCGAGGAGCAGTTCGGCAATTGTGTCACTTATCATTTCCTCGATCAGGAAACTGTCGGTGGGCATGTCTTTTCCGGCCGCGGGCAGGTCAGCGGCAGTGAGGTGAAGTTTTACAGCCCCGGCTTCGGTTTTATGCGCGATGCCTTGGCCTTTGAGAACCAGAGGTGGAGATAAGTGTTTGGTTGCATCTAAAAGGTCTTCGAGGCCGGTCACAGTTGCGCTGTTTGGGATGTTGAGGCCGTGGGCGGCGAGCGCGGTTTTGGCTTCTTGTTCTGTGAGCACTTGAGCCGTTTGCGCGGGAGAAACGGGGGCGAGCGCCAAGGGTGTGGCCTCGGGGGCTGTGATCTGCGTGGTGGCTGAGGCAGCAGAGATCGCTTCACGCAGGCCGTGCATGGGCACCACGCCGCCATTGATCAGGGTTTGGGCTACATCGGCTGGCAGAAGCTCCGGTAAGGATGCCACCACGGCCATGGGGCGGCCAGTGGTCTTGTGGGCTTTGATCGCGGCGTCGGTGGCGCAATCCCAATCGGTGCGGTTTTCCGGGGGGTAATCCACGACAGAAAACGTGAGACCTACTTCTGGCGTCATCATGGCAGACCAAGCCTTGGCCATCGCCTCGGCGTCACGCCAGATATAGGTATGGTAGTCCAGAGGGTTGGCCAGCGCGACCATGGGGCCAAGCGCGTCGCTTAACTGGCTGCGCTGCTCCTCTGTCAGGGCAGGGAAGGTGAGGCCGCTGTTGAGCGCGGTGTCGGCCATAAGGCTGGCCTCACCGCCGGAGCAGCTGATCGAGGCGATGGTCGGCGCGGACAATGGGCCAGACAGGTGCAGAAGCTTCAGAGTTTCCAAGAACACCGGCAAGTCGTGCACGCGGGCAAAGCCCAGCCGTTTGATCAAGGCATTTGCTCCGGCGTCGCTGCCGGCAAGGGAGGCGGTGTGGCTGACGGTGGCGGCTTGGGCCTCGTCGCTGGCCCCGACTTTTAGGGCCACAACCGGGATGCCTTTGGTATGGGCCTTTGTCGCCAAAGCTTCCCAGGCGCGCAGGTTGGTGAAGCCTTCGATATGCAGGCCAAGCGCAGTGACGCGCGGATCATCAAGGAAAGCGGAGGCGATGTCGGCTTGGTTGAGCTGCGCCATGTTTCCGCAGGTGGCGACATAGGCAATGGGCACGCCGCGCTGCTGGTTGGTGAGGTTGATCGCAATGTTGGAGCTTTGGGTGAGGATGGCGACGCCGCTGTCCACACGCGCGCAGCCGTGCTGGTCCGGCCAGATCGCTGCCCCGTCAAGCGCGTTGATGAGGCCATAGCAGTTTGGGCCGAGGATCGGCATGTCACCGGCGGCGGCCACAAGGTCTGCTTGCAGATCAGTGCCGGAGGCGTCTTCTGCTGCAGCCTCGGAAAATCCAGACGCGAAACACACCGCGCCGCCTGCGCCGTTGGCCGCGAGCTCTTTCACAACCGGAACGGTCGCGTGGCGGTTTATGCCAATAAAGGTTGCGTCCGGTGGTGTAGGTAGTGCGTCGATGGAGGGGTAAGCTTTGTGTCCGGCTACATCCGATGATTTGGGGTGCACTGGCCAAATGGCGCCATCAAAACCAATTTTTTCGGTTTGGCGGATCACCTCGGCACACCAGGCACCGCCGCCGACAACACTAATGGACTTAGGGCGGATCAGGCGGGAAAGATCGCGTGTCATGGTAAGAACCTCGCAACATCAGGCTCGACGTCTTTAGCGGGTAATCCTTTGTTAACCACGGTGCGGAAATATAAAAATGCGGTACAGGCGGGAGCGCCGATGGCCGCGTCAGGAGAAGCCCCCCGGTCAATGTCTACTCTTCGGGGGGCGGATCCATGGCCTCTTCTGACCACAAATACTCCGGGGGTTTGGGGGCTGGCCTCCATGATGCATGGCGCTGCGTTTAATTGCTGCGATCCAAGTGCCCCAAATCGCGGTCCGGTTCGATCACGTCGCGCAGGCGCTTTTTCAGCTCTTTGGCCTCTGGAAAGCCCCCGTCGCGTTTGCGGTCCCAGATCACAGTACCGTTGACCGTGACCTTGTAAGTTCCGGGCACGTCTGCGGGGGCGATTGTCACCCCAGCGAGGTCGTTTTTGAAGGTGGAGAGCAGTTCTTGCGCCATCCAGCCTGCGCGCAAGAGCCAGTTGCAACCGACGCAGTAGGTGATGGTGACGGATGGTTTCATGGGTCAGCTCCCTCGATGATGTGTCGAGGTTGTGCCGTAGGCGCGCGCCCAACACAACGGGTTCCATCAAGCACCTAAGGGACGCAATAGGTCACGGCTTATGATGTGGCGCTGGATTTCGCTGGTGCCGTCCCAGATGCGTTCCACCCGTGCGTCACGCCAGAAGCGCTCCAGTGGGTAGTCGTCCATCAACCCCATGCCGCCGTGGATCTGGATCGCCGCGTCGGTGACGCGCGCGAGCATTTCGGTGGCGTAGAGCTTGGCGGAGGCAATCTCTCGGTTCGACGGAAGGCCACGATCAAGGCGGGCAGCGGCGGACAGTGTAAGCAGGTCGGCGGCGTCGATTTCGGTGATCATGTCGGCGATTTGAAAACCGATGCCCTGGAATTTACCGATGGGCTGGCCGAACTGTTCGCGCTGGGCGGCGTAGTCCAGAGCGTAGTCAAAGGCGCGGCGGGCGCGACCGACACAGAACGCGGCCACGGTGAGGCGCGTGGCGTAGAGCCATTCGTTCATCACGGCAAAGCCGCCATCGACTTCGCCAAGGACTTGCGTGTCGGACAGGCGACAGTCGTCAAACTCCAATACCATGTTTTTATAACCGCGGTGGCTCACGGATTTGTAGCCGTCCCGCACGGTGAAGCCCGGTGTGTCGCGATCGACAAGGAAGGTGGTGATGCGCTTTTTGGGGCCCTTTGGGGTATGGTCTTCGCCGGTGGCGACAAAGACAATGAAAAAATCCGCGTGTTCGGCGCCACTGATGAAATGCTTGTTGCCGTTGATCACCCAATCGCCGCCATCGCGCACAGCGGCACATTTCATGCCCCGCACATCGGACCCGGCACCCGGTTCGGTCATGGCCAAGGCATCCATACGTTCACCGCGTACGGCGGGCAGGAGGTAGCGCTCTTTCTGCTCGCCTTCGCAGGCCATGAGGATGTTTTGTGGGCGGCCAAAGAAATGCGTGAGGGCCATTGAACCACGGCCCAATTCGCGTTCCACCAGTGTAAACTCAAGGTGGTTCAGGCCCGCGCCACCAACTTCCTCCGGGAAGTTGCAGGCATAAAACCCAAGGTCGATGACCTTCTGTTTGATCTGCTCACCCAGACCTTCGGGAATTTCGCCGGTGCGCTCGACCTCATCCTCATGAGGATAAATCTCGTTTTCCACAAAGCTGCGGACGGTGGAGACAATCATCTCCTGTTCTTCAGTCAGGTCAAACTGCATGGCGCGTGTCCTCATTTGGCTAACCTCAGCAGAGCGCGCTTGACCTGTCAGTTCATGCAGGAATAGCGTTCGGCCATGCAGTTCTGGTCAAATACATCCGCTGCAGCGCAGAAGATTGGCGTTTTGCTGTTTGACGGGTTTTCCAACCACTGTCTGGCAAACACTGTTGAACCCATGCGCGCGGCCAACACGCTGTCAGGCAAGACGCTTTATGAATGGGCGTTTTTGTCTTTGGATGGCGCAGCGGTGCGCAGCTCAAGCGAACTTCCAGTCACACCACACGGTCGATTAACGGATGCCTCTGGCGACATGCTGGTGGTGATGCCGTCTTATGGATTTAAAGATCACGCAGGGTGGCAGACGCAGAGCGCTTTGCGGGCAGCGGCTAAGCGGTTTGGCACGGTTTGTGGCATGGACACGGGCAGTTGGTTGATGGCGGAAGCAGGCCTGCTGGAGGGGCATCGCGCCACTATTCACTGGGAAGAGCTGACTCCATTTTCCGAACGTTTTCCGGATGTGATGACGGAACGTGAACGATTTGTGATTGATGGGCCGCGGGTGACCTGTTCGGGGGCCATGGCAGCGTTTGATTTGGTGATGTTGCTGATTGGTCGCGACTTTGGGCAGGCGCTCGCTTTGGAAGTGGCGCAGCTGTTTATGACACGGGACAGTGCGCGATCCCATGAAGGCGGTGCCACGCTTGCGGGGCGGGTGGTGAATCGCGCTTTGGCCGTGATGCAGGATCATTTGGAAGACCCGTTGGCGTTGCCAGAGGTGGCGCGCCGGGCAGGTGTGACACAGAAAACCCTGGCGGCGCGGATGTTGGCAGAGCTTGGGGCTACGCCGGCGGTGGTGTATCGGCGGTTGCGGCTCAATCTGGCGCGCAAGCTGGTGGTGGACACCGATTTGAGCGTGGCAGAAGTGGCGCTGCGCAGTGGCTACAGTGATCCGGCGGCGATGACGCGGGCGTTTCGGGCAGAATTTGCCACCACGCCGCAAGCGCTGCGCAAAGGCTAGGTGGCGTAAGTGCTACCTTCTTCGTCCAGAATGGCTTTCAACTCTGCCAGATGCCGCTCGTCTTGCTCTGGATACTGTTCCAGCTCCTGTGCGGTCTTCTCCGCAATCTCATGGGGCAGAACCCGCAACGGTTGGTCCGTTTGCAGAGCACGAATATAAGTCTCTGCCGCGCGCTCGAAATAGTAGAGCCGATTGAAGGTGTCTGCGACGCTGTCCCCAATCACCAGCACGCCGTGGTTGCCCATGACCATGACTTTCTTTTTGGGATCGGTCAGAAGCGCGGCGCAGCGTTCACCTTCGTCTTCAAACGCCAGGCCGCCGTAGCCGTCATCCACCACAATCCGATCATAAAACGTGGCGCAGTTCTGATCGATGGGCGGCAGGGTGCTGTCTGCCAAAGACGCCAAGACGGTAGCGAAGATCGAGTGCACATGCATCACGCAGCGCGCGTGGGGGCAGTGGCGGTGTACGCCGCCATGTAGGCCCCAGGCAGTTGGATCGGGTGCGTCTGGGCCGTTCAGAGTCTCGGGGTTATTGGCGTCTATCTCCAGCAGGTCACTGGCTTTGATACGGGCAAAGTGCTTTTGATTGGGGTTCATCAAAAATCGCGTGCCGTCGTCGTTCACCGCGAGGCTGAAGTGGTTGGCGACACCTTCATGCATGTTCAAGCGCGCGGTCCAGCGGAAGGCGGCGGCGAGGTCCACGCGCTCTTGCCAATGGGTGATGTTGGGGTGCAGCTCTGCGACAGTCATGGAGGCCTCCTTGTTTGGCGCAGCGGAGCATTCCCAAGGCGCGCTGGTCAAGCGTGTTTGCGACGTCGCTTTTTGACACTTGGCTACTTGCTTGATGCCCTTTGCCCTTCAGTGTTCTCCTAAAGCACCTTTTGCAAAAGCTTCATATTCGGTGTGGTTGAACATGGTCGAAACACGTGGCACCGTGGGCCATGGAACAGAAGCATTTTCAAACATGGGCAGATGTTGCCCCCCGTCTTGTTGCCGTGGCCGCGGGCCGCGACCCTGCTGATCTCATCATTCGTAAAGGCCAATGGGTCAATGTGCACACCCGCGAGGTGTTGGCGGACCACAATATTGCTGTGGCCGAAGGGCGGATCGCCTATGTCGGGCCAGACGCCAGCCACTGCGAGGGGCCGCAGACAGAGATCATCGAGGCCAACGGGCGATTCATGATCCCTGGTCTGTGTGACGGGCATATGCACATCGAAAGTGGCATGCTGACCCCGGCGGAATTTGCCCGCGCTGTTATAGGCCACGGCACCACGACCATGTTCACCGACCCCCATGAGATCGCCAATGTCTTGGGGCTGGAAGGCGTGCGGATGATGCATGATGAGGCGCTGATGCAGCCGATCAACATCTTTACGCAGATGCCAAGTTGTGCACCGTCCGCCCCCGGGTTGGAGACCACAGGGTTTGAGATTGGGCCGGATGATGTGAGCGAGGCCATGGGCTGGCCCGGCATCATAGGGCTGGGGGAGATGATGAACTTCCCCGGTGTGATCAATGGCAGTCAGCAGATGCTGGCCGAAATTGCCGCCACACAAAACGCGGGCAAGACCGTGGGTGGGCATTATGCGTCGCCGGATCTGGGTAAGGATTTCCATGCCTATGCTGCAGGTGGTCCAGCGGATGATCACGAAGGCACCTGTGAGGCGGACGCCATTGCCCGCGTGCGTCAGGGCATGCGGATGATGATGCGGCTAGGCTCGGCCTGGTATGATGTGGAAACGCAGATCACTGCGATCACCGAAAAGGGCTTGGACCCGCGCAATTTCATTCTCTGCACCGATGACTGCCACTCTGGCACTTTGGTGAACGACGGGCATATGAACCGGGTGGTGCGCCATGCGATTGACTGTGGCTGTGATCCGTTGGTGGCGTTGCAGATGGCGACGATCAACACCGCAACGCATTTTGGCTTGGAGCGGGATTTGGGCTCTATTGCCCCCGGACGGCGGGCCGATGTGATCCTGACGTCAGACCTCAAAACGCTCCCGATTGAGCAGGTGATTGCCCGCGGTAAGACCGTGGCGCAGGATGGCAAGGTGTTGGTGGATTGTCCGCATTACGACTGGCCACCCCATGCGCGGCAGACGGTGAACATGGGGCGGGCACGGACGGCGGAAGACTTTGAAGTTAAAGCGCCGGAAGGGGCTGAACAGGTCACTGCCAATGTGATTGGGGTGATCGAAAACCAGGCGCCAACCAAAGCGTTGACCGCCGATTTGTCCGTCACGGATGGTGTGGTTCAGGGCGATGAAGAGATGGATGTGGCGCAGATCGCGCTGGTGGAACGGCACCGTGCAACCGGTGACGTGGTGAACGGTTTTGTGTCGGGCTTTGGCTACAAGGGCCGCATGGCGATGGCCTCGACCGTGGTCCATGACAGCCATCATATGATTGTGGTCGGCACCGACCGCGAGATGATGACGATGGCGGCCAATCGGCTTGGCGACGTGGGTGGTGGCGTCACTGTGATCAAGGATGGCGAGGAGCTGGCGTTGGTCGAGTTGCCGATTGCCGGTTTGATGTCAGATGCTCCGGCAACAGAGGTCGCAGCGAAGGCACAGAAAATGGTGGAGGCGATGGAGGCTTGCGGTTGCACGCTGAACAACGCTTATATGCAACATTCGCTTTTGGCCTTGGTGGTGATCCCGGAACTGCGGATTTCCGATCTGGGGCTGGTGGATGTGACAAAATTTGAAATGACAGAGGTGATTAAGGCTGCGCAATGACTCCACAGAATATTCCCGTGCATTCCCCCGCTGTGCCCGCCCCTGAAGCCTTTACAGATGCCAAAGCCGCCGTCGCGCGTTTGGAAGAGCTGTATCACATCGCCACGACGTACCTGAGTGATCAGTTCCGCCGTGCCCTGCGCAAGGGGCCCGATGGACATCGCATTCGTGCGTTTTATCCGGAGATTCGGATCACTACGACGAGTTTCGCGCAGATTGATAGCCGCCTGAGCTTTGGCCATGTGGCAGAGCCCGGAGTGCATGCCACCACTGTGACGCGGCCGGATCTGTTCCGTCATTATCTGGAACAGCAGATTGCGCTCTTGTTGGAAAATCACGGCGTGCCCGTGGTGGTAGGCCCATCCTCTACGCCTATTCCGGTGCATTTTGCTGTGGCTGCGCAGAGCGATATGACCGTACCCCAAGAGGGGGCGGCGGATTTCACACTGCGTGACATCTTTGACGTGCCGGACCTTTCGACCACGAATGATGACATCGTGAATGGTACTGCGGTAATCAACGGTGTGGCGCCGTTGGCCCCCTTCTCGGCGCAGCGGGTGGACTATTCGCTGGCAAGGTTGAGCCACTACACGGCCACCGATCCAGAGCATTTTCAGAACCACGTGTTGTTTACCAACTACCAGTTCTATGTGACCGAGTTCGAGGCCTATGCGCGTCAGATGCTGGATGATCCGAAGTCGGGCTACAACAGCTTTGTCAGTACCGGCAATGTGGAAATTTCGGACGCAGAAACACCGATCGCCCCGGTCGATAAGCAGCCGCAGATGCCGACCTACCATCTCAAGCGAGAAGATGGATCCGGCATCACGTTGGTGAATATTGGCGTTGGCCCATCCAATGCAAAGACTGCCACAGACCATATTGCCGTGTTGCGCCCTCACGCTTGGATCATGGTCGGACACTGCGCCGGCCTGCGGAATTCGCAAAGCCTTGGGGATTTTGTGCTGGCCCATGCCTATCTGCGTGAAGACCACGTGCTGGATGATGACTTGCCAATCTGGGTGCCGATCCCGGCGTTGGCTGAGGTACAGACTTCCATGGAGAGTGCGGTGGCTGAGGTGACCGAGCTCTCTGGTTTTGAACTTAAGCGCGTGATGCGGACCGGCACTGTGGCAACGATTGACAACCGGAACTGGGAGTTGCGGGAACACACCGGGCCTGTGCAGCGGTTGAGCCAATCTCGCGCCATTGCGCTTGATATGGAAAGCGCAACAATTGCCGCAAATGGATATCGGTTCCGGGTGCCTTACGGAACATTGCTGTGTGTGAGCGACAAGCCGCTGCATGGGGAATTAAAGCTTCCCGGTATGGCCTCAGACTTCTATAAGACACAGGTCGCGCGGCATTTGCTCATTGGTATTCGTGCTATGGAACGGTTGCGTGAAATGCCGCTTGAAAGGCTGCATTCGCGGAAATTGCGCTCATTTGACGAGACTGCGTTCCTCTGACCCTACGGAAATCTGTGGAAAACCCTTAAAAACACGGTTTTTGGGCATACAATTTATTGTGTTCGCCCACAACATCCCGTTAAATGCCGAGCGTGAGGCCCAAATAATCGGGCAGACTAATGGAGACCTGAAATGGCAAAACCGATGACCAAGACCCAACTCGTTGCCGCGCTGGCCGAAGATATGGGCTCTGACAAGAAATCCGCAGGCGCAGCTCTGGAAGCCGTTTGCGCACTGATCACCCGCGAAGTTTCCGCTGGTGGCGCAGTGACCCTGCCAGGCGTTGGCAAAATCTACTGCCGTGAGCGTCCTGAGCGTATGGTTCGCAACCCAGCAACTGGTGAGCAGATCAAGAAAGAAGCGGACAAGGTTGTGAAAATGACCATCGCCAAAGCGCTGAAAGACAGCGTGAACGGCTGATCGCTCTGATCAATGTTACGGAAAGGGTCGCTCGATTGAGCGACCCTTTTTTGTTTTTAGAGCTGCGCGCTGGGCGTGGAATGGGAAATGGTCAGTTCTTCTTCTGACATGCCTTCTGAGATGCCTTCGAAGAGCGGAGTGGACAGGTACCGTTCCCCGGTGTCGGGCAGCATCACGAGGATGTTGGACCCTTCTGGAGCGTATTCAGCAACCTCGATGGCGGCGGCCAGCGTTGCTCCGGCAGAGATCCCCACCATGATGCCTTCCTCAGCAGCGAGACGTCGGGACCATGTGATGCCGTCCGGACCGGGCGTTTTGATCAGCTGATCGTAGCCTTTGTTGTCCAGCGCTTCTTGTAGGACCCAAGGGATGAAGTCCGGGGTCCAGCCCTGGATCGGGTGGGGTTCAAATGCCGGATGGCTTTCAGTGGCCTGATGGGCGGCGTCACGCGTGTTGGTGTAACCGGAATCCACCAGCGCAGCGTTGGCTGGTTCGGACAGAATGATCTTGGTGTCCGGGCTTTCCCGGCGCAGAACGCGGGACACGCCAGCGACCGTTCCGCCGGTGCCGTAGCCGGTGACCCAATAGTCCAGCGAGGTGTCGGCAAAGTCGTTGAGGATTTCCCGCGCCGTGGTGCTTTCATGCATGTCGGCGTTGTCGGCGGTCTCGAACTGGCTGGCGAGGAACCAGTCGTTTTCGGCAGCCAGCTCTTGCGCCTTTTTGTACATGCCAAAGCCTTTTTGCGCTTTGGGTGTCAGCACAACGCGGGCACCGAGAAAGCGCATCAGGCGACGGCGTTCCACTGAGAAGGCCTCTGACATGGTGATGACCAGCGGGTAGCCCTTGGCGGCGCAGACCATGGCAAGGCCGATGCCGGTGTTGCCGGAAGTGGCTTCGACCACGGTTTGGCCGGGTTTCAGGCGGCCGTCCTTTTCGGCGGCTTCAATAATGTTAAGCGCTAGGCGATCCTTGACGGAGCCGCCGGGGTTGGCGGCTTCGAATTTGACAAACATGTTCACATGCTGGGGCGCAATCCGGTTCAGGCGGACAACGGGCGTATCGCCAACGGTGTCCACAATGCTGTCAAAACGGCGACCGCGGCCTTGAGTTTGGCGGGGCATGGGTGCCTCCTTCACTGGTATTTTCATAGATCAAGCTAAGCGGCGTTTGCCAAAAACGGTAGGCCTGAGAAGGTCTCAGGCGGAAATAAGAACGAGGCGATTGGTGCGCGAGAATTAGGGTGACGGCGTTTTTTGTCAGTCGCGTGACGGAAAACAAAAAAGGCCGCAGCGGGCGGCTGCGGCCAATCTTGTTCGCCTGAAGTAGATTACATGTTGTTCTTTTTGTACTCTTCCATCAGTGCCTTAGCTTCATCAATCATTGCCTGACCGTCCAGACCTCGCTTCTCCATGTCGGCAATCCAAGTGGCGTAAATAGGCTCCACAACCTCTGCCCATTTGGCGGCGTCCTCTGCTGAAACGGTCACGATGTTGTTGCCGCGTGCCACAGCGAGTTCCCGTGCAGGGGCGTCCATGTCTTGCATCACGCCGCCGGCAAAGACGGAGAATTCAACACCGGAGTTTTTGTCCATGACGGCTTTCAGATCGTCAGGCATCGAGTCGTAGCGGTCTTTGTTCATGGCGAGCACAAAGGTCAGCGTGTAAAGCGCGTTGCCTTCGAATTCGGTGTGGTTGCCGACCAGCTCCGGCACCTTCAATGATGCGGTCACTTCCCAAGGGATGGTGGTGCCGTCGATTACGCCTTTGGAAAGGGCCTCTGGCACCGCGGGAACAGGCATACCAATCGGGGATGCGCCGGTTTGTTTCAGCAGGTCGTTCACCAAGCGGGACCCGCCGCGGATTTTCATACCTTTAAGGTCATCCGGCGTGGTCACAGGGGCGTTTGTGTGGAACATGCCCGGGCCGTGGACCCAGGTGCCAAAGATCTTCAGGTCTTTGAACTCTGTATCCTTCATGTGGGCGTCGAACATTTTTGCGTAGGCGTAGGAGCCTGCGCGCGCGTCTTCGACCATAAAGGGTAGTTCAAACACTTCTGTGGACGGGAAGCGGCCCGGGGTGTAGCCGACCACGGTCCACACAATATCGGCGACGCCATCGATTGCTTGGTCCATCAGCTCCGGCGGCTTGCCTCCCAGCGACATGGCGGCATAGCGCTCAATCTTGATGCGGCCTTCGCTATCTTTTTCAATGGCATCGGCCCAAACGTCCAAAATCAACTTAGGCACATTGGCCTGCGGCGGCAGGAACTGGTGCATGCGCAGGGTCACGTCTTGTGCCAAAGCGGTGGTGGCGCTTATTGCCACGGCAGCACCGGCGGCCAGAAGTTTGGAAATTGGTTTGCGCAGGGTCATGACGGTCCTCCCGATTAGTCTTTTCTCCCAGTGAACAAGAGTGTTGTTGAACCAAACCGTTCTGCCAAGGAAAATTTGACCAGTTGGACGTGTTTGTTCATTTTTCACGTTGCCCGGTCTTTATCGCTTTGGACAAAATGACATTTTTGCGGGGGGAGAGAGGGACAATTTGCGCCAATTCGCCGCGCTGCGTTAGGGTAATTGGCGAAAGTAAATCCGCCCTCTTGCCTCTATGGCGAAATGGCACAATGACAATTCATGAGCCTGCGGTGGGAGCGGTAGGCTTTGGCCGCCGCAGGGGCTGGCCGCAGGGAGGGGCACCAGAGCGGTTGCATGAATGAAATACTGGCAGGCCTGTTGGAAGCGGGCCGACTGATCCTCACATTTGATGCGGACCTGATCGAGATTTCTCTTCGGTCTTTGCAGGTGACCCTGACGGCGGTGGCAGTGTCTTCGGCCATCGGGCTACCCTTGGGCTGCTGGCTGGCGGTGCGGCGCTTCCGTTTTCGCCGTTTTGTGATTGCGACTTTGAACGCGCTCATGGGGTTGCCACCTGTTGTGGTTGGCTTGATTGTTTATTTGTTGCTGTCGCGGGCCGGTCCGTTTGGGGTGTTTGGGTTGTTGTTCACCCCAACGGCTATGATCATTGCGCAGGTGATCATCTTGACGCCCTTGATCGCCTCAATTGCGCATCAGGCCATTCGGGAGCTTTGGGCGCAGTATCATGACCTACTGATCTCCTTGAACACCACCCGCTGGCAGCGCATTGCGACGTTGTTGTGGGACGGAAGACGCGCGCTTTTGACCGCTTCCTTGGCTGGCTTTGGCCGCGGCATTGGAGAGGTGGGAGCGATTATGATTGTCGGTGGCAACATCGACCATGCCACCCGCGTTTTGACCACCGCGATCTCGCTGGAGACCGGCAAGGGGAACTTCTCTCTCGCCTTGGCGTTGGGATTTGTGCTGATTGGTTTGGCGGTGTTGGTGAACCTGTTGATCCACACGTTGTCGCGGACGGAGGTGAGTGGCCGATGGTGATCTCTATTCTTCCTCTGAATGTGACGGATGCGGTGGTGCGGCGGCGCGGCAAGACGTTGTTGGGGCCGGTGACCACTACGGTGAGCGATAGCGGTCTGTCGATCGTTATGGGGCCCAATGGCGCAGGGAAGACCACGCTATTGCGTTTGTTGCACGGCATGGAGCGGGTTTCCGGTGGGGGATCGCTTGAATGGCAAATCCCTGAACAAGACGCCCGTGCGCTGCAGGCCTTTGTGTTTCAGTCCCCCATCATGATGCGGCGCACGGCGCTCGACAATGTGGCCTATCCGTTGATGACACATGGGGTGTCAAAAAAAGATGCTCGGTCGCGTGCGGCGGAGTGGCTGGAGCGTGTTGGCTTGGCTGACAGTGCGCAAAAACAGGCCACGGTGCTGTCTGGCGGGGAGCGTCAGAAGCTGGCACTGGCGCGGGCCTTGATCCGCAAACCAGAAATTCTGTTTCTTGACGAGCCCTGCGCCAATCTGGATGGCCGGGCGACGCGGGAGTTTGAGGCGCTGCTGTTGCAGGCGTTCAAAGAGGGAACACGCGTGGTGATGTCCACGCACGATATTGGTCAGGCACGGCGGTTGGCGGAAGATGTTTGGTTCATCCATCACGGTCAAATTCTGGAGCAGACACCTGCGGCAGAATTCTTTGCCTCACCTAAAACAAGTGAAGCGCGCGCATTTCTTAAAGGAGACATAGTCGAATGAAGTTTGGTACAACGCTTGCCGCGGTGGCCTTTGCACTGAGCAGTGTGATGGCAACGGCAGACACCATGAAGATGGCGGTCACAACCTCGTTCCACAACTCGGGTCTGTCGGATGTTCTGTTGCCAGAAATCCAGAAAGACCTGGGGTTGGAAGTGCAGCTCTTGGTGGTTGGCACCGGTCAAGCCCTGCGTCTGGGCGAAGCTGGTGACGTGGACGCGATTCTGGTGCATTCCAAGAAGGCGGAAGAAGCGTTTGTTGCGGGCGGCTACGGCACGCATCGTCGTGAGATCATGTACAACGATTTTGTCCTGATTGGCCCCAATGCTGATCCTGCCAAAATCGCTGAGTCCAAGAGCGTGGTACAGGCTCTGTCCGCGATTTCCGAAGCCAAGGCCGCGTTTGTTAGTCGTGGCGACGACAGCGGTACCCACAAGAAAGAGTTGGCGCTCTGGGCAGAGGCCGGTGTCGATGCTGATGCGCGTTCTGTGGATTGGTACAAGGAAGCTGGCGCTGGTATGGGCGCGTCCCTTAACACCGCGTCTGGCATGAACGGCTACATCATGAGCGACCGCGCAAGCTGGCTCAAGTTTGGCAACAAAGGAGATCTGGCGCTGCTGTATTCCGGCGATCCGGAACTGTTCAACCAGTATGCCTACATCCCGGTGAACCCAGAGAAGCACGGCCACGTGCAGGCGGAACTGGCGCAGAAGCTGGAAGCTTGGTTGGTGAGTGACCGCGCCAAAGACTTGATTGACGGCTACACTTTGAAAGGTGGCCGCCTGTTTATCTTCAACGCGGAACAGTAAACGCGTAGGTGCACGTCACTCGTCTGGGGTGACGTGCACTGCAAATTGCTCCAACTCGGCGTCTGCTGGCGCAATGCTGCGGAATTGCTCTTTTACTCCGGCGTCGGTGAGTTCACGAGCCACAGTCAGAAGCGTGTTGGCTTTATGTTCGGCGCAGAGATCGGCCATATGGGCAATCTCCTCAGACGCCACCGGACGCGCAGCCTCCAACGAGGGCGCGCCGTAGACATCCACAAAATGCTGAGCGAGGGCGCCGGTGAGGGCTTCGATCTCTGCTGGCTCGATGGCGGTCACGGCCACAAAGGTTGCACGGCCAAAGGTCTCCACACCCAACCAGCCATTGGCGAACGCCTGCCGTGCTTTGCCGGTCAGGTCCGCCTCAGACCAGTTGGAAAACTCAAACCCGCCGCTGATCGCCCATTCACCGGTGCGTGCTGGGTTGAAGTAGACCCGCTGGTCGCTTTCATCAAAGTGGATCGCACGTGCCAGAAGCATCAGCTGTCTCCTTCCAAGAGGCGGCTGAGCGGCAGCAGGCGGGTGTCTTCGCCGCTGCGCAGGAGCGCGCCAAAATGTTCGTCTGTGCCAACAAAGGTGCCGGCTTCTTTAGCATCACCCAAATCCCATTCGACCTCTTCGCCGAGGTTATGGGCGAGGCCACGCCATTCGGTGTTCAGCGGTTTAAGCCCCTCGTCTTCCATGCGGTTGACCCAGACCAAAGTATGCCGCACCCAAGCGCCCAAGAGCGTGTCCGGGGTGACGTCCACACAGCCTTCCTCATAGAGCGCGGTTTGGTCTGGGGTGGCACCGGGTGTTTCCGCATCCATTGGGATCAGCGGCAGTTCTAGGCCCACCACCAGCCAATCCGGCACTTCGCTGGCCTCATTGGTGGAGGCCGCCACGCGCATCCGGCCACAGCGGGCGCCGTTGACCAAAATACCACCGGGCCAATCCAGATGCACCGCGACCTCGGGCGGGGCCAACGCGCCAAGGGCGTTTTGAAAGCCAATGGCGCAGCTGATCAGCACAGGCATCGCCTCGGTCAAAGGTACCTCGGGCGCAAAAACAATGGCGGCGCGCAGCTGATCGGCGGCGAGGTTGTAGACCACAAGCCCCGCGTCACATCCCATGATCGCTTGAGTCTTGGCCTTGGCAAAAGGGTCCGCGCTGCCGGTCAGCGCGAGCCCTTCAAAAAGCGGTGGGAACTGCGGGGCGTCACTCATGCGTTGCCGTCCTCGATCAGACGACGTGCGAGGGCGCGGAAGGATTGCGCTTGAGTCGACTCCGGCTTGGAGACCACGATTGGCGCACCACCGTCTGCGGCGACACGGATGTCCAGTGCCAGCGGGATTTCTGCCAGCAGCGGCACACCAAGTTTCTCGGCTTCGGCGGCTACGCCACCATGGCCAAAGACATGCTCTTCGTGGCCACATTGTGAGCAGATATGAGTGCTCATGTTTTCGATCATGCCCACGATCGGCGTGCCGAGTTTCTCAAACATGTTGATGCCTTTACGGGCGTCCAAGAGCGCGATGTCCTGTGGTGTGGAAACCACCAGTGCACCGGTCAGCTCAGCCTTCTGTGCGAGGGTCATCTGCACGTCGCCGGTGCCCGGTGGCAGGTCGACGATCAGCACATCCAGCGCGCCCCATTGGACTTGGTTGAGCATCTGCTGCAACGCGCCCATCAGCATCGGACCACGCCAAACCACGGCTTCTTCTTCGCGGGTCATGAGGCCAATCGACATCATGGTCACCCCGTGGTTGCGCATCGGCAGGATGGTTTTGCCATCTGGGCTCGAAGGACGCCCGGAAACGCCCAGCATACGCGGTTGCGAGGGGCCATAAACGTCTGCATCGAGCAAACCAACGCGACGGCCTTCTGCGGCCAGCGCGGCGGCGAGGTTGGCAGACACGGTGGATTTGCCGACGCCACCTTTGCCGGAGGCCACAGCCAGAATACGGTCGATGCCGGGGATCTTTTGTGGGCCTTGGGGCTCTGCCGGACGGGAGCCTTTGAGATCGGGCGGCGGTTTGGAGGCGGAGTGCGCGGTCATCACGATGGAGACGCTGTCCACGCCCTCCAGCGCGTTCAGCTTGTCTTCGATCTCGACCTTCATTGGCTGCATCGCCTGCGCGCGAGCGGGGTCGATTTCCAGCACAAAGCGGACTTCGCCGCCGTCCACGTTGAGCGCGCGAACCATGCCGGAGGCCACCAGATCAGAGCCAGAGGCAGGGTCGGTGAAACCTTTGAGAACGTTCAGAATATCGTCGCGGTTTGCCATTTAGCCACGCCCTTTGATCTGACCGGTGACAACATGTTCCATGTCCAGACCGTCGATGGTCAGCACCATTTTGGCGGTGAACTCTTTGCCGTCGGTGGCCTCGGACCCGGCGGTGCGCATGGCGTCCTCAATTGCTTGCTGGCTGGTGACGCCAACCTGCTTGAGAAATTTGCGCATGCTCATGTTAAAATCTTCGCTCATCGGTGGATTTCCTTCTGCCTAGGGCATTCTATTTGGGGCCATGTTGACGCAAGCCGCGGCGGAGGCCTAGGTTTGTGTCATGGATTTTTTTCGGTTTGTGATCGGATTTATGGCTGTGGCCGTCGCTGGCGTTGCCGCGGGTCCAGCTGTGTCGCAAAGCAAGACCACCACATTGTTGGTCGTGCCGGAGGTGCAGGATACAGGTGTTGTCAAATTCATGCTGCCGCGCTTCACCCTGAAACACGGCGTGCGGGTGACTGTTGTTGACCAGGGCGACGCTTCCGGAAGCCTGATTGCGGATGGCGATACGGTGGTGTTTTCGCGTGGCGGCACCAACTACGGCCTGACAGTGCATGACACGGACGATCCGCATATGGCGACTTTGGCTACCTGGCTGACCGGCGATGTCGGTCGGCGCACCATCCTGAGTTTCAAGAAAGACGGCCAAGCGATCTTTGAAGCGCCGGTTGTGCTGGCGGAGGTCGAAGAGGCGGTCGAACTGGATGGCGACGCGGCGCGCGGGGCGGATTTGGCGCTGAGCGCCTGTGGTCGCTGCCATGTGGTGGGCGAGGTCAACCGGATGAACGGCATTGGCTCCACGCCCAGCTTTGCGGTGCTGCGCAGCTTGGATGATTGGTTGGAACGGTTTCTGGCGTTCTATGCGCTGAACCCACATCCGTCTTTCACCATCATTCCGGACGTGACCGAGCCGTTTGACGAGACCCGGCCGTCCCCGATAAGCCCTGTCACCTTGACGCTGGAGGAGCTGGAGAACATCGTGGCCTACACCGCAACCGTGAATCCGGCAGATTTGGGATCGCCCATCGCGCATCAGTGATCCCGGCGCTTGCTGAAGTAGTCTTCCGAGGTGCGCACCTTGGGGCGTTCACCACCCGCCAACGGGTTGTTTTCCCGGTGGAACTGGGCGTTCACGCGACAGTCATCACACATGCGGATCATGCGGGCTGCGTCAGAGGTGGCAAACATCGCGTGTTTGCCTTCCAGCTTCTCGACAATGCGCTCAATGGTGGATTTCACCCCAAATGGCGTGCCGCATTCGACACATTCAAATGGCTCTTCTTCGTGCACCACCTGTTGTGACAGAGCAGCGTCGGAGGTGTTGAACTGGGGCACCAATGAGATCGCATTTTCAGGGCAGACATGGGTGCACAGGCCACATTGCAGACAGGCGTCTTCCTGAAAGCGCAGCTGTGGCTTGTCCGGGTTGTCGCCCAAGGCGCCAGCTGGACACAGCGAGGCACAGGACAGGCAGAGGGTACAGGCGTCTTTATTGACCAGAACTGCGCCGTATGGGGCGTTTTCCGGCAGGGGGAGAGGCTCGGCGTGCTCACCGCGCAGCGCTTTGACAGCGAGACGTGTGACCTGACGGCGGTTGCCGAGTGGCAGCACTGGAGGAATGTCAGCAAGACTGCTGCTGGCGCTGTAGAGCGCATTGCAGAGCGCGGACGGCTCTTGTGGGTCCAGAACGCGCAGAGCGTCGCTGTCGCCGCTCAGCGCTTGGGCCAGCAGAAGCTCACTGTCGAGAGCGCCGCGATCTGTGGTGGGTGCGGTAAGCACGTCGACACCGACAAAGCCGCTTGAGAGCGCAGCCAGCATTTCGGCATGGCCAAAGCCGCTCACACGTTCCAGATCCAGCGGGATCACTTTGGCAGGCAAGCCGCGATCATGGCGCGCGGCCAGCGCGATCAGCTCTGCACCAAAATTTCGGTCGTGCACCAAAAGCCGCGGGGCCTCGCCGCCAGCGGCGCGGTAAGCTTCCGCCATGGCATTGATACGGGCGAAGAGCGCGCTGACCGGTGGGTCGTCATAGGTGATGGCGCCGGACGGGCAGAGCGCCGCACAGGATCCGCAACCGGCGCAGATGTTGGGGTCGATGTCGATGTGGTCGCCCGCGGGCCGGATGGCAGAGGTGGGACAGACGTCCAGACATTTGGAGCAACCGGCCTGTTCGGCGCGGGAGTGGGCACAGATGCTGGGTTCCAGTGCCAGATAGAGCGGCTTCTCAAAGGTGCCGACCAGATGAGAGGCTTCGAGGATGGCGGCGTGGGTGGCTGGCAGGCTCTTGGGATCGGCCAGCAGATAGCCTTCGCGTTTCTCCGGTGCGGGAAAGAGTGGTGTCTCACCGCGTAGGTCGAGCAGGATATCACAGGTAGTTTTGGCGCCATCGCGCGGTTCGCCAAAAGTTGCGGGGCCTCGAGTTGATGAGTCCACCTGTTGCAGCGCGTCGATTTCGATCGAAAAGTTGCCCAGCGCACCGGAGGCTTTCTTCAAGTGACCTGCCACCACGTCAAAGTCGTGATCTTCCGGAGCGTCTGAACCTGGCGCGAGGAGAACAGTGACACTTAGGAAGTCTTTCAACTGACGTGCAGCGGTCAGGGCCGCCTCTTCTGGGCCCACAATCAGGCAGAGACCTTCAGAGGTGATGTCAAAGGTTTTGGTGGCCGGGGAGACCCGCAATCCGTCCGCTAGAAGCGCGGCAGCCTTGGGGCCAGCTTTAGTGCCCTCATCCGACCAAACCGCGCGATCCCGCAGGTCGACAAAGGTAGGTTCGGGTAGGGACAATTCGTCCGCCAGTTCCGCAAAGAAGGTCCGTTCCTGAGTGCAAGTGATACATGTCGTTGATGGGTCTTCAGCCGACTGCAAAAGCCGTGCGGCGGTTTGCACTTCTGTTGCGCCAAGGGGGGTGTTCACTTTGGAGCATTTCACGGTGCCAACAGAGTCGAAAGCCTCTGTGTTCAATGAAGAATTTTCAGAACATTCACACAAAATCAATGTCTTAGACATGATTTCCTCCCCAAAGCTGACCCGTCGCCAGGCCGTAGATTTGCGTCAGAAATGCATGTTTCTGCTTCTGGGTAAAGCCCTCGGGCGGTTCCGAATCGACAGATTCGCACACCTCAAAAAACCAAGTGATTCTATTGGTTTTTGGGTGAAATGGACAATCTGTCCATGCGTGACCTAACGGCAGGTTGCGGCTGTCCAAAATGTCCAGTTTTTTGCCCGAAATGCCCTGTTTTTGCGTTTTCCTTTGGCAAGGCACAGGAAAGCGCCGACACTAATCGCGTCCGTGAAAAAAATTTAGAGGACTACGCGGACACGGGAGGAAAACGACTTCATGCGCCAAGCGCCGGTATCATTGCCTTTGGGCATCGTGATCCGCAGAACGCCCTCGGCCAACCGCTGGGCGAAATTTGCGTGGCAAGCTGTCGGCGTGCTTCCGGGCGCGGCGCAGGCCGATTGGCGTGTCATGCGTGAAGAAGGTGACGCGGTAGAGTTTCACGCAGCAACCGTTCCGTTGGAGTTGTGGCATACCGACACCGAAGCTTACCTGACAACGTTAACCGCGCGGGTGCCGTCCATCGGCGTTGTCATGCGTGAGGCGGAAGAGGGTGACGCAGAGCGCCCATATGAGGTGCTCCTTGCGACGGCCTCGGCATATGAGTTTCAAGATTACGCCGACAGCGGCGAGGAGCTTTTGGAATTGGTGCCGATGCCGGAAGGTCTGGTCGCCTTCCTGCGTGATTTTGTCGAAGAGCACCATGAGGAAGAGACCTTTGTGAAACGTCGCCGGGACAAGAAGCACATTGATTTGGAAGAAGATGGGCGCGGCGATGCGCGCATCTCCCAGCTGACGGACGTGTATCGCGCGCCGCGCTCCGGGAGGCCACATTGAGCCGGGGTGGGGATTTCTGGGCGCGCCGTAAGGCGGCCGTGGCTGCAGAAGCCGAAGCCGAGGTGCGTGCTGAGGCGCAGGCAGAGTTGGCCGAAGCCCATGCCGGGTTGGAAGAGAAGTCCGACGCGGAGATTCTTGCAGAGTTGGATCTGCCCGATCCGGAGGAGATGCAGCAAGGCGACGACTTCTCCGTGTTTCTTGGCAAAGCGGTTCCAGAACGCATCCGGCGCAAGGCGTTGCGGAAGCTTTGGTTGACCAACCCTGTTTTGGCGAACGTCGACGAACTGGTGGACTACGGCGAAGACTTCACGGACAGCGCCATGGCTGTTGAGGCGATTCAGACCACCTATCAGGTGGGCAAAGGCATGCTGGAGCATGTGAAAGAAATGGCGCGACAGGAAGAGGAGGCCAAAGCCTTGGCCGAAGGTCGCGTATCGCTGGACGAGTTTGACGTGCAAACTGAGGCGGCATTGGTTGAGGGGCCTGACGAGGACGAAGAGGCCGAAGTCGCGGAGGTTGCGCCAGAGGAGTTTGTGGCCGAAGCTGAGGCTCCAACTGAACCTATCCCAGATGCAGAGGTGCTCTCGGTTGTGCCACTGCGTCGCCGTATGCGGTTTGACTTTGCCGCATCAGAAACGACTGAAGAGAGGGCATAGCGATGAGCCAAGCCGTCACCGACACCCAAGTTGCCGAAGAGGATCTGCTGCGTGCAGATTTGTATGATTTTATGGCTGCTTTGTTGGCCAATCCGCCTACTAAAGACTTGTTGAAACATGCCGCCGCGCTGAGCGGGGATGATAGTGATCTCGGACAAGCGATCAGCACATTGGCGCGAGTCGCTAAGGCCACCAATGCCAAAGCGGTAGAAAGCGAGTTCAATGCGCTGTTTATCGGTGTTGGCCGCGGCGAGCTCATGCCGTTTGCCTCATATTACCTGACTGGCTTCTTGAATGAAAAACCGCTGGCGACCCTGCGGGCTGACATGGCGGCGCTGCGCATCACGCGCGCGCCAAATGTGTATGAGCCGGAAGACAACATCGCCAGCTTGCTGGAGATGATGGCGGGCATGATCCGCGGTCGTTTTGGTGATCCGGTGCCGCTGCAGAAGCAAAAAGACTTCTTCTTTACCCACATCGCTGCCTGGGCGGAGCACTTCTTCTCCGATTTGGAAGCGGCACAGAACTCGGTGTTTTACGCGCCGGTTGGAACCGTGGGCAAAGCCTTTCTAGAAATTGAGACACAGGCGTTCCGCATGGGGGCGGAGTAAACGCCAATCGTAACCGTCGGACCCCAACCGACCCACAACAAGGAGCTCGCCATGAGCAAGCCAGAGGAAAAAGGTGCCAGCCGGCGCGATTTTCTGAAGCTCGCAACAGCAGCAGCCCCGGCAGCCGCAGCAGTGGTTGCCATGTCGCCTGAAGCGGCAGAGGCCCAGCCTGCTGATCTGTCCCGCACAGAGATGCAGGACACCGCGCATACCCGCGCATATCTCGACAGCGCCCGGTTCTGATCGGACGTTATCACCCCGCCCCTGGCCACCGGTTGCGTGACGCCCACCGGTCAGGATTTGAGACTAACCTAGCCAGTTCCGAGAAACGGGACAGCAAGGGAGGAAAGAATGCTTAGGAAAAAGACCAACGGGGTTGCGCGACGCCCCCAGAGGACAAGTATCCTGTCTGCCGCAGCTGAAAAAGCTGTGGACCGCCGCACGTTTTTGCGCGGTTCAGGCCTCGCCATTGGCGGGCTGGCAGCGATAGGTGCCACCGGTGGCACCGTCACTCAGGCGCAGGCGCAAGATGCCGCCAATACTGCCGTTCAAACTGTGAAGTCTGTGTGTACCCACTGTTCGGTGGGTTGTACCGTTGTGGCCGAAGTGCAAAGCGGTGTCTGGATTGGGCAAGAGCCTGGTTGGGACAGTCCGTTTAACCTCGGCGCCCATTGTGCCAAAGGCGCATCGGTGCGGGAACACGCTCATGGTGAACGCCGCCTGAAGTACCCTATGAAAAAAGAGGGTGGTGAGTGGAAGCGCATCAGCTGGGAACAGGCGATCGACGAGATCGGCGACGGCATGATGAAGATCCGCGAAGAAAGCGGCCCTGACAGTGTGTATTGGCTGGGTTCAGCCAAGAGCAACAACGAACAGGCGTATCTGTTCCGTAAGTTTGCCGCCTACTGGGGCACAAACAACGTGGATCACCAGGCGCGTATCTGTCACTCCACCACCGTTGCAGGCGTTGCGAACACATGGGGCTACGGCGCCATGACCAACTCCTACAATGACATCCACAACTCCAAGGCCATCTTCATCATTGGCGGCAACCCGGCCGAAGCCCACCCGGTTTCCCTGTTGCACGTACTGCGCGCGAAAGAGCGTAACAATGCACCGCTGATCGTATGTGACCCACGCTTCACGCGGACTGCGGCACACGCGGATGAATACGTGCGCTTCCGTCCCGGCACCGATGTGGCGCTGGTTTGGGGCATTCTGTGGCACATCTTCGAAAACGGATGGGAAGACAAAGAGTTCATTCGCACCCGTGTTTGGGGCATGGACCAGATCCGCGACGAAGTGAAGCAGTGGAACCCAGAAGAAGTTGAACGCGTCACAGGTGCTCCTGGTGAGCAACTGCGCCGTGTGGCACGTCAGATGGTGAACAACCGTCCGGGCACCGTGATCTGGTGTATGGGTGGTACGCAGCACACTAACGGGAACAACAACACCCGTGCGTACTGTATTCTCCAGCTGGCACTTGGCAACATGGGCACCTCCGGCGGCGGGACCAACATCTTCCGCGGCCACGACAACGTACAGGGTGCAACGGACCTTGGCGTTCTCAGCCACACACTGCCAGGCTACTACGGCCTGTCCAAAGGGGCCTGGGCCCACTGGGGCCGCGTGTGGGAAGAAGATGGCGAATGGCTCAGCGGCCAGTTTGCCAAGACCACAGGCGCCGACGGCAAAGAGAAGTCGCTGCAGAACCTCACCGGTATTCCGGTGTCGCGCTGGATCGACGGTGTGCTGGAAGACCCGGCCAACATGGACAACCCGGACAAAGTGCGGGCCATGGTGCTTTGGGGCCACGCGCCAAACTCTCAGACCCGTGGTCGTGAGATGAAGACCGCGATGGAAAAGCTGGACATGTTGGTCGTTGTTGACCCGTATCCAACCGTTTCCGCCGTGCTTCATGACCGCACCGATGGTGTCTACCTGTTGCCTGCCTGTACGCAGTTTGAGACTCGTGGCTCTGTCACGGCCTCCAACCGTTCGCTGCAGTGGCGTGATCAGGTTGTTGCTCCACTCTTTGAAAGCAAACCAGACCATGAGATCATGGGTATGTTTGCCAATAAGTTTGGCTGGGCCGATCGCTTCTTCCGCAACATCGAAATGGAAGACGAAAACACCCCGAACATCGAAAGCGTCACGCGCGAGTTCAACCGGGGTATGTGGACCATTGGGTACACCGGTCAGTCTCCTGAGCGCATCAAGCTGCACATGGAAAACCAGCACACCTTCGACCGCACGACGTTGAAGGCAAATGGTGGTCCGGCAGATGGTGACTATTACGGGATGCCTTGGCCATGCTGGGGTACTGCGGAGATGAACCATCCGGGTACACCTAACCTCTATGACATGTCCAAGCGTGTCTCTGAGGGTGGTTTGACCTTCCGCGCCCGCTTTGGTGTGGAGCGTGACGGTCAGAACCTCTTGGCCGAGGGTGTTGCAAGCCTCGATTCTGAGATCCAGGACGGCTATCCGGAGTTCACCATGCAGATGCTGATGGACCTTGGATGGGACGGTGATCTGACGGATGACGAGCGTGCAGCAATTGACGCTGTGGCAGGTGCCAAGACCAACTGGAAAACCGACCTGTCCGGCGGTATCCAGCGGGTGGCGATCAAGCACGAATGTGCGCCGTTTGGTAACGCCAAGGCCCGTGCTGTTGTGTGGACATTCCCGGATCCGGTGCCGCTGCACCGCGAGCCGCTTTACACACCGCGTCGCGACCTGGTGGAGGATTATCCAACCTACGAGGATCGGAAGTTCTACCGTCTGCCAACCATGTATGCCTCAATCCAGAAGAACGACTTCAGCAAGGATTACCCAATCATTCTGACGTCTGGACGACTGGTGGAATATGAGGGGGGTGGTGACGAAACCCGCTCCAACCCATGGCTGGCCGAACTGCAGCAGGACATGTTTGTTGAGATCAATCCGCGTGATGCGAACAATCTTGGCATTCGTGACCGGTCGCAAGTTTGGGTGGAAGGTCCAGAAGGTGGCAAGGTCAAAGTTATGGCCATGGTCACCCAGCGGGTTGGCGAAGGCGTTGCCTTCATGCCGTTCCACTTTGGCGGTCACTTCGAAGGGAAGGACTTGCGGGACAAATACCCGGCAGGCGCCGACCCATATGTGTTGGGCGAAAGCACCAATACGGCACAAACCTATGGCTATGACAGCGTGACACAGATGCAGGAGACCAAAACAACTCTCTGCAAAATCTGGGCCGCTTAAGGAGGAGAAGAGAAATGGCAAGAGCAAAGTTTCTCTGCGACGCCGAACGCTGCATTGAATGTAACGCCTGCGTCACGGCCTGTAAGAACGAGCACGAGGTGCCTTGGGGCATCAACCGTCGCCGCGTTGTAACCATCAACGACGGCACACCGGGTGAGCGTTCTATCTCGGTGGCTTGTATGCACTGTTCCGACGCGCCTTGTATGGCCGTTTGTCCGGTGGACTGCTTCTACCAGAACGAAGAAGGTGTCGTGCTGCACTCCAAAGACCTCTGCATTGGCTGTGGTTACTGCTTCTATGCGTGTCCGTTTGGCGCGCCGCAGTATCCGCAGGCAGGCAACTTTGGCAGCCGTGGCAAGATGGACAAATGTACCTTCTGTGCTGGTGGTCCGGAGGAGAACCACTCCACCGCCGAGTTCGCCAAATATGGTCGTAACCGGATTGCAGAAGGCAAACTGCCTCTCTGCGCCGAGATGTGCTCCACCAAAGCGCTGCTGGCGGGTGACGGGGACGTTGTGTCAGCGATCTACCGTGAGCGCGTTGTGGCGCGTGGTTTTGGTACCGGCGCTTGGGGCTGGGGTACAGCCTACGAACAGAAAGGCGGCTAAGGCCTGCTTTCAAATTGTTGGCGGCGCGGGCTTTCGCGCCGCCAATACACCAAAAACACTTGTCTCAAATATGATGTGGCGGCTTTCCAAAAACGAAAGTGACGCCTCCGTTCTATTCAAACATCGAGGATGTGATGCGCGCGCTTCTTTGGATTGCACTTAGTTTTATGTTGGCTTTGCCGGGTTTCGCTCAAGAGGCGCCTGATCGCTCTGCGACAGGTGGTGCCCAGACGCTGGAAGACATTATGGCCCGTCAACGGGGCGAGAAGCTGGATGACAGCTTTCGTCGGGATGCAACGGGCCAGGGCAACGTCGAAGCGTTGATTGGTCAGCTTGGCACCCGCGGCACGGCCTCGGATTCCGAAGTATTCCGGGCTCTGCGCTACGGTAGTGCTGACACCACCACAGCCGCGCGCGGTCCGACTGCGGGTCTTTTGATCCAAGATTCCGGCATGGCTTGGCTCACCTTCCGTGAGGGACCTTTGCTGAAATATGGCTTGTGGTTTCTGGGCGGTATGATTGTGACAATCCTCGCCTTTTACCTGTATCGCGGCAAAATCATGATCGACGGTCTAAAGACCGGCCGCAATATCATTCGTTTTGCTGCTTTTGAGCGGTTTTGCCATTGGGTCATGGGCGTGAGCTTTATTCTCCTGGGCCTGACGGGGATTTACCTGATCGCCGGTCGCAAATTCTTGCTGCCTTGGATGGGACATGAAGCCTATGCCAGCATCGCCGAAGCCGGAAAATGGGTGCATAACAACATTTCCTGGGCCTTTATGATAAGCCTCGTGTTTGTCTTCATCATGTGGGTGAAACACAACATTCCGGACCGTGGCGACATTAAGTGGATGGCCAAAGCTGGTGGTCTGTTTTCCAAAGGTGTTCACCCGCCGGCGAAGAAATTCAACGCGGGTCAGAAGATTGTGTTCTGGTCGGTGATTATTCTTGGCTTCTCGATATCGCTTTCCGGTGTGGCGCTACTGTTTCCGTTCGAGGTGCCGGTTTTTGCCAAGACCTTCCAGGTTCTCAACATGACCGGACTGCCAAACCTGATCATGGGCGCGCCTCTACCAGAGGTTCTAAGCCCCTATGAAGAGATGCAGCTGTCGCAGCTGTGGCATGGCATCGTCGCCTTTGTCTTTATTGGCATCATCATCGCACATATCTATCTCGGCAGCGTCGGCATGGAAGGTGCGCTGGAGACCATGGCGACCGGGGAAGTGGACGAACAATGGGCCAAAGAGCACCATTCCATCTGGTACGAGGAAGAGATGGCAAAGGCCAAAGAGGTTGCGCCGGATCAAGCCACGCCTGCGGAATGACCCATGCGAATGCGGGCGCCACTTCTGGCACTCTTACTGTGGCCGGCGGCAACGCTGGCGGGTGATTTTTTCACCTTGGAAGGCCATGGCGGCCCCATCAAAGGGATCGCCGTGTCGCCGGATGGACAGCGTATTCTGACCGCCAGTTTTGACAACGCGCTTGGGCTTTGGTCCGGGCGTGATCCAGTGTGGCTAGACGGTCACGAGGCTGCGGTGAACACGGTCGTCTTTGTCGATGACACGACCGCCGTGTCTGGTGGTGATGATTTTGCTGTGCGGTTGTGGGACTTGTCTTCGGGGAGGTCCAATGAGCTTGGCCGCCACAAGGGCAAAGTCATGTCGGTGCGTGTGTCAGGTGAACGGAATACGGTGGCTTCCGCGAGCTGGGATGGAACGGTTGGAATATGGTCGTTGCGCGGCGCTGATCCGCGTTTCATCGAGGTTGGCGCAAACGTGAATGATGTGGCGTTCTCTTCTGATGGAAGGCTGCTCTACACGGGGGCGTCTGACGGCAAGATCCGTATCTACGACGTGGCCTCCGGCGATCTGCATCAGTTGTTCCTGTCCAACGGGTTTGGTGTGAACACGCTGGTGTTGAACGAGGCCGCAGGCTGGCTGGCTTATGGCGCTGTGGATGGCGTGACAAAGGTTGTGGATGTGCAAACCGCCGCTCTGATCAAGGATGTCACGCTGGAGCGCCGCCCGATCCTGGCCATGGCGACCGATCGTGAAAAGCAAACCTTGGCGGTGGGCGATGGTGAAGGCTATATCCTGTTGCTCAACACAAGCGATTGGTCCATTGCCAATGATTTCCGTGCCACCCATCGCGGCCCGATCTGGGCGCTGGCGTTTTCACAAGACGGGGGCAACGTGCACGCTGGTGGGCTGGATGACGCGATGTTCAGCTGGCCGCTGTCCGATCAAGAGGACGCCCCGCGCATGGTGGAGCGGAATCGTGCCTTTCTGAATGGCAATGACAACACGTCCAATGGCGAGCGCCAGTTTCAGCGAAAATGCTCCATCTGCCACACATTGACCGGAGACAGCGCACGCCGTGCCGGGCCGACGCTCAAAGACGTGTTTGGCCGCCGTGCCGGGACCGTAGAGGATTACAGCTATTCCGACACTTTACTGACATCAGACATTGTCTGGTCCGCGCAAACCATTGATGCGCTTTTTGATTTGGGACCAGACGTGTATATTGCGGGCACAAAAATGCCAGTTCAGCGCATCGCCCGCGCCGAGGATCGTGCAGATCTCATCGAGTATCTGCGGACTTACAGCGACATCAAGGACGACTGAGATGAAAACTTTTTTGCTAGCCTGTGTAACCGTCGCAGGGATTTCTGTAGTGGCCTACTACGGGCTGCACACCTTAGGTTTTTCAAGTACTGAGGTGGGTAGCGGACCTTCCGTACGACTGGACTAATTTTGATGAACCAACTTGAGCGACCACAGCCCCGGACGAAAGACCGTGCGCCATCTGAATTTGGCATGGGATTGTCCGCGGCCTCTGTACTTGTGGTCGACGACGAGCCGGGTATTCGCAATTTTATTGTGAAAATTCTGGAGCCTGTGGTCGCCCGTGTAGAGCAGGCGGCCAATACCGAGGTTGCCAGCCGGCTTCTGGATGCGAACCACTTTGATATTGTGATCTTGGACAACGTGATGCCAGGCACAACAGGGTTGGCGTGGCTCAGTGAGCAGCGCAAGTTGGGGTTCTTTGCCGATACCATCTTGATCACCGCCTTTGCCGATATGGACACGGCGATCGAGGCGATGCGCGCGGGGGCGGTGGATTTTGTCTTGAAGCCGTTTCGCTCCAACCAGATTCTCAACGCCGTGGCGCGATGTGTGGATCGGGTGAACCTGCGGCGGGAAAACTACCTGCTGAAGTACGAGCTGGCTTCTGGCAACGAGCAAGTGCGCTCGCGCCTGTTGGGCAGTTCGCCGGAGATCGAGAAAATCCGTGCTACAATGGCGCGGGCGGCGCCTTTGCCCACCCCGGTCTTGCTGACCGGCGATACGGGTACCGGCAAAGAAGTCTGTGCGCGGGCGATCCATATGATGTCGCCACGGGCGGAAAAGCCATTTGTGCCAATCAATTGCGCCACCATTGCTGGGGACATGATTGAACATGAGCTGTTTGGTCATATTCGTCAGGATGCCGGTGGCCGCACGGTGCGCCATGACGGGGTGTTTATGAACGCCAATGGCGGCACGCTCTATCTCGATGAAATTGTGGAACTGCCCCTTCTGGTTCAGGCCGCGCTTTTGCGGGTGATCGAACAGCGCAAAATCCGCCCCGTCGGATCGTCACGTGAAGTGCCGCTGGACCTGCGGTTCCTGTTTGCCACAAACGCCGACATGGAAGCCGCGGTGCAGGAAGGGCGTCTGCGCGATGACCTCTTTCACCGGATCAATGTGCTCAACATTCAGATGCCACCGCTGCGCACCCGCAACGGAGATTTGAAGGAGCTGGCGTTGATGTTCATTCAGCAAATCTCCAAGTCTTTGGGGGTGCCGCCGTTGACGCTTTCCGAGGGCGTTCTGCTCAATATGGCGCGCTATGATTGGCCCGGTAACGTGCGGGAATTGCGCAATCTTATTGAGCGATCGCTGATTGTAGGCGAATGGGCGTCAGAGTTTGCGGCGGGCGGATCTGACGAAGAGGTTGAGGCCGTGGACAGCCTGGCGGCGGTGGAAAGGCGGCATATCCTGACCGTCTTGGATGCCTGTGACGGCAACCGGGCAGAGGCGGCGCGGCGCTTGGGCATTTCGCGCAAAACCATCGACCGCAAATGTGCGATGTGGAATGACTGAGACTTCAGAGTCTCAAAAAACCCTTCGACAGACGCCACAAAGGCGTCGGGGTGCTTCGGTGCGAATGCGCCTCTTGGCCATCGCGCTTCTGCCAACACTGGTGATCATGCCGCTGTTTTTCATTGTGACGGCGGTCAATTGGTCCTCGCGGTTTGATAACCTGTTGATTGCAAAGGTGAACGGTGAGCTCACCATCGCGCAGCAGTACCTCAGCCAGCTTCTGGAAAACAGCGACTTGCGGATGCAGGCCCTGGCGGAAAGCTCCGCCTTTGTGGATCGCGTCGTGTCGCAAGATCGCAATGCGGTTTTGACGCTTTTGGACAACAAGAAGGTCGAGATGGGGCTCGACTTTCTCTACTACATCAACGCTGACGGGGCCGTTTGGTCCTCGCCACGGTTTGTGGATGACATGGGGCTCACCAAATGGCCGGTGGTGTCGCAGGCATTGGCCGGCACAGGCTCGGCGCAGATTGATATTTTTAGCGAATTCGATCTGGGGCAAGTCTCTGAAAAGCTGGCCAAAAAGGCCCGGATTAATCTGGTCCCAACTCAGGCAGCTGTCCCCACGGATCGGACTGAAGAAACCCGGGGTATGATGGTGCATGCCGCCACGCCGGTGGAAGGCAGCGGGCGTAGTGGCGCGCTGGTTGGGGGCGTGCTGCTGAACCGCAATCTGACCTTCATCGATACGATCAACGATCTGGTGTACCCGACCGCGAGCCTGACCGAAGGCAGTCAAGGCACAGCGACACTTTTCCTTGAAGATGTACGGGTTTCTACCAATGTACGCTTGTTTCAGGATGAGCGCGCCTTGGGCACGCGGGTGTCTGCGGCGGTCTATGAAACCGTGCTGGAACGTGGGGAGATTTGGCTGGATCGGGCCTTTGTGGTGAACGACTGGTATATCTCGGCCTATGAGCCGATCCTCGACAGCTTTGGGCAGCGGGTTGGGATGCTCTATGTGGGGTTTCTAGATCAGCCATTTCGCGATGCGAAGTTCTCGACCATCCTGACCTTTGCCGTTGCCTTTGTGGTTATCATCCTGATTTCCGTGCCAATTTTCCTGCGCTGGGCGCGGCAGATTTTTGCGCCATTGGAGCGGATGGTGCGGACTATCGGGCGTGTGGAGGACGGCGATCTGAACGCGCGGACGCGGGTTGAGGATGGTGGTGAAATTGGCCGTGTTGCGGCGCAGATGGACAACCTTCTGGAGCAAATTCAGGAGCGAGATCGGGAGCTTACCCGGCGGGTGGCGGCACGGACGCGGGACTTGGAAGAGGCCAATCGGCGGCTTGAGGCGACCTCGAAACAGTTGGTTGTGTCGGAGAAACTGGCGGCCGTGGGGGAGATCGCGGCCGGGATTGCGCATGAGATCAACAATCCGGTGCAGGTGATTCAGGGCAATCTGGATGTTCTGCGGGTGCAGTTGGGTGACGATGCAGACCTGGTGAAGACTGAGCTGCGGCTGATTGATGAACAGACGCATTCGATTTTCCTGATTGTGAACAAGCTCTTGCAGTTCACACGACCGGACGAATATGCCGAAGGCAGTGAAGAGCATCGCTCCGCCGACATCATCACCGACACGCTGCCACTGGTGCAGCATCTGCTGAGCAAGGGGCACATCGCGCTGTCGCTGGAGCTTGAAAGCATTAAGGCGATCTCGATCAACCGCACGGAGCTGCAACAAATCCTGATCAACCTGATGGTCAATGCGATCCACGCGATGCCGGATGGGGGGGATCTGACGGTCGGGGCGCTGGACGCGGAACGGGATGGAAAAGCGGGTGTTCTGGTCTTTGTGAAAGACACGGGTGTTGGCATGGCACCGGAGCTGCTGACGCGGATTTTTGATCCATTTTTCACAACAAAACAAGGCGAAGGCACCGGGTTGGGCCTGTCGATCACCCGCAAGCTGGTGGAGCGCTACGATGGAGAGATCGAGGCGGACAGCGTGGTGGGGCAGGGCACCGAATTCCGGGTGTGGTTCCCGGCGATATCGGCCTGAGACTCACCATAAAAGCCTCAAAAACCGGTCCAATTTTGCAACGTCGGTATGACGTCGGTATCGCGACTGTATTGCGGAGGTGGCGGTTTTGCGGGCAAAAACCGTTAACGCAGGGGCGTGAAGGCCAAATATTTTAGACATGAATTCAGACGCGGACATATCAGACAGCGCCGGTAAGCCGGGTGTGGCCGAGGTTTTGCGGCAGCGGGCAGAGGTGGCACGGTTCCTGTTGGATGCCGGTCTGGGCCTGCGTGACCCGATTGTCTTCCTCACACTGATCTCTGGTGTGAGCCGCGCGGGCATGATCTTTGCTATCAACGAAACCGCGCGCAGTCATGCTGAGGGGCTGGGTTGGTCGGTCTGGCTTTTGTTGCTCTGTGCGGTGGGAATGGTCGTGTCGGCGTACTTGCAAAAGGTGCGCGCCTTCACACTGATCACCCGTATTGAAGCGCAGATGCGCCTCCGCTTGTCCGAGCTGCTGCTGCGGGCCAATATTGATTTCCTGATCTCTGGGCGGCACGGCAAAGTCTACGGGGCTATGACGGCGGAGGTGAACCAGCTGGCGCAGGCGGTGATCTATCTGGTGGAGGCAATCGGTGCGGCTATTGTGCTGCTGTTTGCCATTCCCTACCTGTTTTTTGTGAGCTGGATTGCCGGTGTCGCGGCCGTAGCGGCCATTGCGCTCGGCGGGGTTGGCTTTGCTCTGATGGACGGGCCGGCGCGGGTTTGGGCCTTAAAGGCGTCCAACAGTTTTGCCGCCTACTGTGACCGTGTCAGTGACATGTTGGGCGGCTGGAAAGAGCTGCGGCTGCGGGCAAGTCGGCGCGCAGCGCTGGAGGCGGAAACCAAGGCGGTGATCTCGGCACAGGTGGCGCATAAAATGCGATCCGAGCGGTTGTTTGCGGCCAGCACCGGTGGCGGGCAGGTCGCCGTGGCGCTGTTGATGTGTTTTGTGGTGATCGTGCTGCCGCAGATGCAGGGCGGGGGCGCGATTGTGATGTTTCAGGTGCTGACCATCATCTTTTTGGTCAATGGACCCACGGAGCTGGTGTTCAACACGTTGCCAGTGCTGAGCCGGGCGGAGAACAGTTTTTACAAGATCAAAGCTGTTGAGGCGGAGTTGAGCGCGGCGCAGAGTTTGGCGCTGACAGCGGCGCCTGAGTTGCGCAAAAGCTTTGACGAAATTGCACTGCGTGGGGTTGAGGCCAATGTTGGCGAGGCACGGGACGGCGTGGTGCCGTTTCATCTGGGGCCCATTGATCTGACCTTCCACCCCGGAGAAACGGTGTTCATTTGTGGTGGCAACGGGTCGGGTAAAACCACGCTTTTGTCGTTGATCACCGGAATGCGCCACCCGGAAGCGGGAGAGATCACGCTGGATGGCGCGGCGCTGACGGACAGCACAACCGCCAGCTATCGCGAGCTGTTTTCGGCGGTGTTTGCGCAGTATCACCTGTTTGACCATGCCTATGGGCTGACCGACGCGGAGCTCGGCGAATTGGAAACCCGCATTGCGCAGCTGGGGCTGGGGCAGCGGGTGCAGCTGTTGGGCGATAAGTTTTCCAACACGTCCCTCTCGGCCGGGCAAAGTCGCCGCTTGGCACTGGCCGTGGCCTTGGCGGAGCAGCGGCCGATCATTGTGCTGGATGAGTTTGCCGCCGACCAGGACCCGGCCAATCGGGCGTTCTTTTATGACGTGCTGATGCCGGAATTGTCGGCATCCGGGCGGCTTGTCTTGGCGGTGACACATGATGATCACCAATTTGGGAAATGTGATCGCTTGATCAAAATGGACGCGGGGCGCATCGTGTCAGATGAGCGTATGCCACGCCGCAAAGAGGTTTGAGTTAATGACTTTATCACAAGAGGCGCCCAGCCGGGCCACAGGGCTGGCGATGTTGGTGGCGCTGATCACCACCAGCTTTGTGACCGTGGTGGTGAATGTACAGATGTACTCGGCACGTTGGAAATTTGCGGCGTTTTACCCGGAGAAGGCCGCCGATCGGCCCTCCACCATCAGTGAATCGATTGCCGACCCGCGCATTGGCGAGCCGTTTGCCGATTGGCTGTTGCTCAGCGCGCCGCTGCTGTTTGTGGGGGTTTCCTGTTTGATTGTGTCCACGTGGTGGGCGTTGAAACTTGGCGGGCAGGTGACGGTTAAAATCACGCTGGTGACGTGGATTTTGATCACGCTTCAGGCGATGGCCTCGGTGGGCATGGTGATCCTGAGCCAGTACCGGTTTCCCGACTTCCGGGATCAGCACATGGCAGGCAGCTATCTGTTTTTCTTCTCACAGGCCTTTGTGGTGGTCGCGGGGGAAATCCTGTCGCGGGCTTATGCAGGGCTGGGCAGTGAAGGTCAGGTGGCAGGGCGTATCTTGTCGCTGCGGTTTGCGCGCTGGCGACGGACGTTTGTTTGGGTGCCGATTGTGCTCGGGCTGGTGTATTTGTGCCTGTTTCTGGGTAAAGGTTACGCGCCAGAGGCGCTGCGCTATGAGGTCTATTGGGCCTATGTCAGCACCGAGCTTTTCCTGCTGAGCTCGTTTTTGTTTTACATGATGAGCTACGCGCCGGACATGTGGCGCGTGTGGAAGCTCAGCCGTGTGGGCTACTCGTCGCTGGAAGCGTCCTGAGCGCGCAGCATTTGTGTGGCGCGGCGGGCGCGTTGTAGCGCGGTGACATGGGCAAGAACGGCGAACCCTGCGAGGCCCCAGAGGATCGCGGTGTCGCCGAGCACGCCTGCGAGCAGCAGCATGGCACAGAGGTAGATCACGCGTTCCATCCGCTCAAAAAAGTCGGGCCAGTCGGTGTTGGACACGGGCATTTCGATGGCGGTGCGGGCTTTGGCGTAGGAGGTGATCACCGAGCCGGAGAAACAGGCCAGCGCCAGCGGCCAGGCGTCGTGCATATACGCCAGCGTGGCGAGCACGGCGAGCTCTTGGTAGCGGTCGACCATGGCGTCAAAATAGCCGCCTGCTTTGGTGGACATGTTGCGGCGACGGGCGACCGCCCCGTCCAAGGCGTCAAACACAAAGGCCACGATCAGGGTTGCGCCGTAAAGCGCGGGGGACTGGTGCCAGAGGTAGGACAGCGACACGAGGATGATCAGCACCAGACCGATGAACGTGACCTGATTGGGCGTCAGGCGGGCTTTGACCAGAGGGGTGGCCATGGCTTCCCACAGCGGGTCGATGGTGGATTTCATCAGGCCATCAATCATGGCGGTGTCCTTCAGGTGTAGCTGCGGATCGCGAGGCGGCGGATCTTGGCGAGTTGTTCGGCGCGACCGGCGAGTTGGGCGGTGCGTGTTGGGTTGGGGGCGTAGCTGGCGGAGGTGCGGGTTTTGAGCATGGCGGCGGCGTCGCACACGCTGTTTGCCCAGCCCATGAGGGGCGCGGCTAGCGTGGCGGTGCCGAGCATGCCTGCGTGGCGGGCGGAGCAGACGCGGATGTCGCGGTTGAGCGCATCGGCCAGCGTTTGGGCAAAGACCGGGTCAGAGGCGACGCCTCCGACAATGGAGAGCGGGCCGGAGGTCTGGGCGCCTTTTTCGCGGGAGACTTTGGACATGGCCCAGCGGAGATTTAAGGCGATGCCTTCGATGGCGGCGCGGCGCAGGGCGGCTTTGTCGTGGTGCAGGCTGAGGCCGTGAAACGTGCCGCGCAGGGCGGAGTTGTCCACCGGCACCCGTTCGCCCGCCAGCCATGGGAGGAAGAATGGGTCATCGTCCTGTGGGGTGCCGATGTCGGCGAAGCGGGTGTCTTTGGCGCCGTTGCCGGTGAGTTGGCAGACCCAATCTAGCGCGGAGCCGGCGTTTTCCTGACTGGCGATCAACAGGGGGCGGTGGTTCAGGCCGGAGGTGATGGTGGCGTAGGAATGCGCCACGGAGAGGCGGCGGGTGGGGAAGAACCCCGCGATCCAGGCTGAGGTGGCGACCGAAATGTGCAACGCGCCGTCAGCGACCTCGCCGGAGCCGAGAGCGGAGGCCATGACATCGGAGGCACCGGCCAAGACTTTCACCGTGGTGTCCAGACCCAGTTCGGCGGCAGCCTGGGGCGTGAGGGCGCCCACGATGGTGTCGGCCTGGGTGATGGGCGCGAGTTTAACGGGGTCGATGCCGGTTAGGCCGCAGAGCGTGTCGGACCAGCCTTCGCGGCCGGTGCGGCTGTCCATGACCCAGCTGAGGTTGGCGCTTTCCGGGCTGGTGGTCATCTCGCCGGAAGCGCGGTGCACCAGCCAGTCTTTTACGTCCACCATCCAGCGGGTTTTGGCATAGACCTCCGGTTCCTGTTGCATCACCCAGAGCATCTTTGCGGTCGGGTCCATGCCGTTTTTGGCAGGCGCGCCATTGGCTAGGCGCAACCATTTGAGAAGGCGCGGCAGGTTGTAGCCATGTACCTCCGGGAAGCCGCCGGTGAGGGTTTTGCCCAAAGGGGCGGCGCGTTTGTCGAGCCATGTCAGGCAAGGCCGCAGAGGTGTGCCGTTGGCGTCACAACAGACCAGCCCACAGAGTTGGGAAGAAAACACCAGTGCGGCGGCGCGTTTGGACAGGTCCGGCACCTCTTGGCGCAAGGTGGAAAGCGCATGAGCCAATGCGCTCCACCAATCCTCAGGCGCCTGTTCGGCAATGCCCCCGGTTTTCAGGACCAACGGATAGCTTTCGGTCACACGGGCCAAAACGGAAAGGCTGCTGTCTACCACGCCGACCTTCACGCCGGAGGTGCCAAAGTCGGCTGATATGACCAAATCGCCCTGTGTCACGCGGCGCACCTCAAAAAAACCATCGTCATAAAATAGCGCCTTTCACAGGCCAAAACCCTGAGACCGGTGTGACATGAGGGTGGCGAGTTTGGCAAGGGCTGGAACGCTTTAGGCCCGCGCGGCTAAGGCCTGTGCGTATAATTTCACGTATTCAGGGCCAACCGTGGCGACATCAAATTCCATTGCGTGTTTGCTGGCCCAATTGGTCAATTGGGCGCGTTTGGTGGGATTATTTGCCAGATTAATGAGCGTCTGCGCTAGGGCAGGGGCGTCTCCGGGCGGCACCAGCAGGTCCGCGCCCGGGCCGGTCATCACGGTGGCAAAGCCCTCGTTGGCGGCGGCCACAGGCAGGGTGCCTGCGGCCATGGCCTCGATCAGCACAAGGCCAAAGCTCTCGCCATGCAGGGCCGGGGCGGCAAAGACCTCCGCAGAGGCTATAAGCGCGCGGGCTTCGGTGTCACTGGGTGGCGGCTGGAAGGATACGTGCAGCAGGGTGGCAGCTTGGGCGCGTAGGGCGGTTTCTTTCTCGCCTGTGCCTGCGATGATCAACTCGGCGTTTGGGACAGTGGCAGCGACGGAGCGCCAAGCTTCGAGCAGAACGGACACGCCTTTGCGGGCTTCCAATCGGCCCATATAGACCACGCGGAAGGTCTCAGGCGACTTGGTAGTCTCTCCTGCGGCGCGCCAGTCTGACAGGTCGATGGTCGGCGGCAAGATGGCGGGCAGCGGATTGGCTTCGGCGGCCTCCCATTGGCAATAGGGGGCCATGGAGGGCACGACAACACGGCTGACCCGATGGTTGAAGTAGTGGCCGACGCGGCGTAGGGCGGCAGACAGTGGGTCGAAACCCGCGTTCTCCGGCAGGGTGGCGTGGAAGGTGGCGATGCTGGGCAATTTCAGGGCGCGCCACATCTGCCATGGTAATAGCGGGGTCCATGGCGTGTGCATGTGAACGAGATCCGCGCCCCAGTTGCGCAGTTCGGACACGGCGGCTTTGATTTCTCCGCGCGTGGCGCGGCTGACCTCAAAGCTGGTGCCATGGATCGACCATGGTCGGGCGGTTCCAACCGTCATCAGGCCCGCTTCCGTGTGTGCCGGGTCGCCGGGCGGGGCGATGATGCGCACCTCATGACCTTGGGCACGGCACCAGTTGGCGAGGTCACGAATGTGGCTTTGCACCCCGCCGGGGCGGTCCATGGCATAGGGTGTCAGCTGGACAATCTTCATGCCAGTCTCCTCACGGTCCGGCGCGAGTGTGGCAGGTAGCCAGCCAGGTGCAGTTGCAGGAGTGCGGCGAGACCGAGCGCAAAGAGCGCGGGGAGGGAAGCGGCCAGCATGGGGGATAAGACACCGTGAATGCCAAGCGCCCAGAAGACTTTTACGGAGACCACAGAAAGGTAGCCCACCGTCGCGAGTGCCAGCAGCCGGAAAGGCGACAGGCGGCGGCCGCGGGTGCCGAGACTGGCGAGGCTCACACCAAGGAAGGCAAAAATGCCAGGCAGGAAGATCGCAGCTTTGCGCACGGCGAGTGCGGTGGCGGCATCGGCAGCTGTTGGGGTTGTTTCAGAGGTGTCGGTGACGGCAATGACGCGGGCGACGTCATTGGGCAGGTAGTAGCCGTCGATGCCGAACCAGCGTAGTTTCTCGAAAGAGATATTGAGCGCAAAGTCGAGGCTCTGTTCAAATTCCGGCGGTTCGGTCACTCCGGGTTCCCAGATGGTCACGTTTTTTAGCGTCCAAACGTTGAAAAGTCCACGCGGTGTGACGGTTTCCGCATGTAAAACAAAAGTGAGTTCCGGCTGATCGATGCCGTCAAACAGCATGAGATTGCTGAAATGGGCCTCAGGACCACGCGTGACAGTGGCGCGCAGGGCGCGTGTGTCCGTGAGCATCCATTGGGTGCCCACATCGGTTTGGTGATAGCGATTGCCATAATCGCCCAGATTGGCCGCGACCTGCGCTTCCACCGCGGCGGGGCGCAGCCAGTTTTCGCCGGCCATTTGCACGGTGCCAAGCAGCACGCCAGAAATCAGCAGCGCGGTCAGGCGCAGGCTCGGGCTGCCGCCAGAGGCGGCAAGTACCACATCGTCCAGCCGTTGGTGGCGCAAGAGGGTCACGACAAAGCCGCCTGCGACGCAGGCCATCGTGAGAAGCCGGGTCACAATGTCCGCACTACGATACCCGATGTAAGGGAAAAGCACCTGCCACAGCGCGCTGTCCGTGGCCTCGGCGCGAGCGCGTACGGTGTCGAGCCATTTGGCCAGATCAATGGTAAGAGCCACAACCAGCAGGATGAACATCATAAATCCAATGGTGGCCAGATCGCCGCGTACCATCGCGCGTACAGCAATCCCCGTATGACGCCGCCAGTTCATGTGCGGCCTCGCTGCGGGGTCATCAGGGCTTCGCCACGCCACAGCAGGTAGGCCAGCGGAGGGCCAAGGTACAAGGTGATTGCGAGTAGCAAGAGCGCCGCTGTTGGGACTGTGGTGGACCACTCCGCCAGCAGCGCCCGGCTGGCTACGTCAGCGGACATCATCAGAAGCGCGGCCAAAGGCAGGGCGGCGTGACGCCAGCGGTCAGCGCCACCAGCCAGCAAGGCTGCGAGCGCCAGCAGGCCCGCCATCGGTACCATCAATGCGCGGGTCATGAGGCGGGTGATCTGGGCAGGCTCGTTGGTGTTCAGATCCAGCAGTTGTTCGGCAGCGGTGCGGGTGGTGTCCGGCGCGGGTAAAGCGTCGGACATTTGAAACGCGAAGCTGGCTTGGGTCGTGTTGAACCGGTTGAGAGGTTTTACATGGTCGCTTGGATAGGGCGCTTCGAGCACCGAGAGGGTTTGTAATGTGATGGTGTGGGTATCGGCCGGGGCCGGGTCGGTGACTTGCCAGTCTTGCGATTGAGCGACGCGCCAGTTGCCGTTCTGGTTGGGCTGAAACACAAAAAGCTGGCCGCGCGTTTGATCTTCATTTTGCGGCGGCGTGGCGATGAAGGTGGTGTCTCGGATGGTTTGCAGCGCAGTTTCGTTGCTGCTGGTGTTGATGCGAGACAGCACGTGGTCTTTTTGCAGTTCGGCGAGGGCAAGTCGTTCGCCAAACTTGGCCATGGGCAAAACAAGCCCGGCGTTCAGAAAGCTGAGCAGCCCTCCGACTGTGCCAAGGCACAGCACAAAGGCGATCACGCGGCTCCAGTGGATGCCAGCGGTCGCGAGGATCACCAATTCGCCGCGATTGCGGGCGTCTTGGGTGGCAAAATAGGTGGCGATTAACAGGCTGATGGCGAGGGCGAGATCGAGGATTTCCGGCGTCTTAAAACTGAGCAGATGCAGAACGTCCCGGGCGGTGCCGTCGTAGCGCAGGGCGTGCTCCATCAGGGTCGTGAAGCTTTCGGCGAGGAAGATCGCTTCGATCACCAGAAGCAGGAGTAAAAGTCGCAGCACCAAGGGTTTGCCCAGTACACGCACAATTGGCAGCCGGGGCAAGGGCAGCGCAAATCTGCGTGTATGTGGGCGGTTTTGGCTCATGGGCTGAGTGTCTCTGCCAAGGCGGGGGCTGGCAAGTGTCTCACCATATTTGCGCAACTGCGTGCAGCGCAGTGATCCCGGCGCCGGCGGCAATCCAGCTGTCGAGGCTGTCCAGCAGGCCACCTTGGCGCGGTAGGAGTTGCGGGTAGTCTTTCACACCTGCGATGCGTTTGTGTCGGGAGGCGGCGAGGTCGCCAACCACGGCTAGGATACCGACAAGCAGCGCGGTGAGGGCTGTGGGTAGGAGCGGCAGGCCAAGAGCGGCGGCGGTGATCAGTGAGAGGGTCAGCAAAGCGAAGCCGCCGCCAAGCAGACCTTCGACGGTTTTGTTGGGGCTGAGGGTCGGGAAGGCTTTAGTGCGGCCCCACATGGCGCCGAAAAACAGTGCAAAACTGTCGAAGATTTCCACCATCAGGTAGGTGGCGAGCAGGAGTGGGCCGAGGGCCGGGTCGATGGTGCCAGCGGCCAGCAGGCCGGCGGGCAGGATCGGGAAGATCGCAAGGTCAGTCTCGATTTGTCGCCGGGTTCTGTCGCGTTCCTCGCGTAACAGATGAATCGCGAACAGAACTGTCCAGAACAGAATAAGCATGTGTTTTGCACTCGGGGCGAACATTAATGAAAGTGCCATAAAACCAGATGCAGTGATCTCGAATAGGAGCCTCGCTTTCGATGGGAAACGCACAGAATCCACCTCTAAAGTAATGCGCGCAACCATTACGGGCATGGCCACATAAAGGGCATATGGACCAAGCCAAAACAGCCCCGTCAACGCCGCAATCAATGCTGTGGCGGTGCCCAGTGTTTTGCCAAACTCGGCTGCGTCTGCGCGGCGGGCAGGGACGAGTGCCAGCACGGTAAGGATGCAAAAACCAAAGGCGTAGATGGCGACAATGGCGATGGTGACGTGAGGCAAGGTTAGTGCGGTCATTTGGCCTCGTGTTTGCGGATGATCCGCCGTTGGTGCCAGCGCAGGATGGGCGAGATCAGGCTGCTGAGACCATTCAGCAGAACCATTTGCGGCCCCGGTGTGACCACCGGTTTGCCTGCCTCCATGCCTTTGATGAGCCGTGCGGCCACGTCCTCTGGTTGCCACAACCCACCGCCTTCGGAAATCTCCTGTGTGGCGCTGGGTTTGGTGCGTTTCTCGGCTGCTAGCTGCGGTGTATCTGTGTCGGGCGGGTAGATCAGCGTCACTGAGATATTGGCGCTTTCCAGTTCCAAATGCAGGATTTCTGCCAATCCCCGCAGGGCAAATTTCGAAGGCGCATAGGCACCATAGCCGTAGATGCCAAAGAAGGCCGCGCCGGAAGCGATCAGGCCAAAACGTCCACCGCCTGCCGCGGCCATGGGGCCACGGAGAGTTTCAAGGAAGGTGAGCGTGCCAAAGTAGTTCACGTCCATGTGCCGCTGATGCTGCTCAAAGCTCTGGTATTGGAACAGGCCCGGTTCGGCGATGCCCGCGCTGGCGATGGCCATATCCGGCGCCCCAAGGTGGTCGATGGCGGTTTCCAGTGCGTCGACGAAACCGTCGCGGTTGGCCACATCTACGGCATAGACTTCGACGTCAATGTTAGGTGCGGCCTCCAATAGCGCATCGCGAGCGGCCAAAAGCTTGGATGCATCCCGGGCAAACAGCGCGAGGTTGTACCCTTTGAGGGCCAGCTCCCAGGCGGCGGCAAAACCAATGCCGCTGGAGCCGCCGGTTATGAAGGCGCTGGGCATTAGGTGTCGTCGTTGACAAAGCGCAGGATCACATCATGCGCATCGGTGTCTTCGATCTGCTCCGGCGGGTGTTTGAACAGGAAGGCCGAGGCTTCAGAAATGGGGCCAGCCAAACCGCGATCCTTTGCGATACGTGCCAGACGGATGGCAACCAGCGCCTCTGCAGCGGCGTTGGGGCTGTCCTCGACGTCCAGACGTACCTCGATGTTGGTGCGCGCGCCGCCAAACAGACGGCCTTCCAGACGCACATAAGCCACTTTTCGGTCATTCAGCCATGGCACGTAGTCCGAAGGGCCGATGCGGATGTCGGTGTCGTCCAGCCGCTGCTCCATGGCGGATTGCACCGCTTCGGTCTTGCTTTCGCGTTTGTTGGTCAGCCGTGCGTTTTCGCTCATGTTGAGGAAGTCTGTATTGCCGCCCACGTTGAGCTGATAGGTGCGGTCAATCTCGACACCGCGCATTTCGGCCAGATTGGCGAGTGTGCGGTGCAGGATGGTCGCGCCCATCTGTGCCTTGAAATCGTCACCCAAAATTGGAACGCCGGCAGCGCGAAATTTCTCCGCCCAAACCGGATGAGAGGCTATGAAGACCGGGATCCCGTTGACCACAGCTACGCCCGCTTCGAGCGCACATTCAACGTAAAATTCCACGGCGTCTTGAGACCCAACAGGCAGGAAGATGATCATCACCTCTGCTTCAAGCGCGCGGAGCTTGGCGGCGATGTCTTCTTTGCTCAGCGCGGGGGCGTCTGACAGCCGGAAGCTGCGGTCTGCCGGATTGGCCAGCATATGCGCGGCCACACCATCCAGATCGGGGCCGCGCAACACAGGGGCGGTCTGATCGGCCAGCTCAGTGTGGAAGCGTTCGGTGCAATTTGGCGCGGCAAAGGCCGCTTCGCCCAGGGTTTTGCCGACTTTGCGGATATCCACATCAAAGCCAGCTACCAGTTCTACGTCGCCCGGTGTGTAGCCCGCGAGTTCTGAAAAGCTGACACCAACCGCCTGATCACCCAGGGCACGGCAATAGGACACGCCTTGGATCAGCGAGCTGGCGCAATTGCCAACGCCAACAATGACGGTGCGGATAGGGGAGGAAGCTGGGGTGTTGGTCATTCGGTATAAGCTCCGCCGGAAACAGCAAGTGTATGGGTGACAAAAAGACCGGTTTGAGGGTCGTGAGTATAAAGACGCAGGCGCGTGACTTTTGGGAACAGTCCACTCTCGTCCACGTCGAGATAAGCGTAGATCAGGCGGTAGTCCCGATCGTCGAAACGGGCATAGAGGGCTGCGGTGAAAGGCGCGGTTTGGCGCAGTTCAAGGGGGTGGGATTTTAGGCCATTGAAGGTCAGGCGCAGCGTGTTGGGGGCGTCGGTTTTTCTCAGTTTGACGCCAAAGCCAAAGACCCGTTCATACCAGCGCAGCGGCATGACCTGACCGTTCTCCTGAAACCGGCGCCAGTACACTGACACAGGTGTTTCCTGGTTCAGCTTCCCGGATTGGTCAAAGTGGGTGGTGTAGACAACGGTGTTGGCATTCAGTGTGCGTTGCAAGAAAAACAACTGATGCGCATCGGCGGGATGGCGAAATTCTCGGTTCACATGGGGCAAATGAGAGGTTTCGATGCGCGATAGATGAGTGAGCGCTGGTTTTGCAGACACGCTGGCAACTGGCGCTACAATTAGCCCCATAATCAGAAGGCAGACGCCCATTGTGATCCGGCGCATGCGCGGCAAAGTCGTGAATGCGTGCCAGATCATGTGGTTATTCCGCGCTGAGCCGTTGCCGGGTTGCGGTGGCGGCAGAATACGCCTGAGAGACGGCGGTGATCACCCGGTCAATGTCCGCCTCTGAATGAGCCGCGGAAATGAAGAAACGGATGCGCGGCATGTCCTTTGGGATGCCCACGTGCACGACCGGAGGCGCGTAGATCCCTTGTTTCATCAAGGCTTCGGCGACAAATACACAGTCATCCGGGGTTTCAAACAGAATGGGCACGACGGCCTCGCCAATGGCGGTTCCGGTGTTCAATCCAGCGTCTGCTGCCTTGCGCATGAAGTACTGCGAGTTGGCGCGCAGTTTGGTGACGCGCTCGGGTTCTTCGCGCAATAAACGCAGAGCGGCGTGTGCGCTTGCTGTTGTCGCTGGGGGCAGGCCGACGGAATAGACAAACCCCGGCAAGCAGAAGCGCATCCATTCAATCACGTCGGCATTGGCGGCGACAAACCCACCGGAGGACGCAAAACTTTTCGACAGGGTCCCAATCGCGATTTCCACGCGTTCCGGGTCCTCGCCAAAATGCTCACACAGCCCGCGGCCGGTTTCGCCCAGCACGCCGTAGGAATGCGCTTCGTCAAGCAATAGCCAGGCGTCATACGCGTCTTTCATATCCAGTAGGCGCGGCAGGTCTGTGATGTCGCCGTCCATGGAGAACAGCCCGTCGGTGCAGATCAGGACACGGCCATAATCGGCGCGGTGCTTGTGCAATAGGCGCTCAAGATCATCGAGATCGTTGTGGGCGTAGGTTTCCATGCGGGCCTTCACGCCGCGGGCCCCTACCACAATGGAGTTGTGGGAGAGTTCGTCCACCAGCACCAGATCACGCGGCCCAAGCAGAAGGCCGATGACGGACACATTTGTGAGGTAGCCTGAGATGATCGAGAGGACGCCGCCGACGCCCAGAAAATCGGCCATGTCCTCTTCCAGTGCGCGGTGGGCCAGGCGTTCGCCACCCACCAAGCGGGAAGCGCCCACACCGGTGCCTTGTGCATCAATGGCATCTTTGGCGGCCGCCACGGTTTTGGGGTGATGCATGAGGCCAAGGTAGTCGTAGTGCGACATCGACAGGTAGCCGTCCGGCCATTGATCGGATTGGGCTTCCAGTGCGTCTGTGGGGACAAAGTAGGGATGCCCGTTTTCGATCAACGCACGGCCGCTGAGGCGAAAGCGGCGTTCGGAAAAGGCCAGGAAACTAGAGCTTCTGGGTGTCATCTAAGTCTCTTCGGTCGCGGCGTGGCCGACAACCAATCTATAGGTGTCATAAAACAATAGTGGCGCACCCAAAGTGTGTGTGCCACTTGGTTAATATGACCACTAACTGGCATTCGGTCCAGAACATTGCAAGTCTGGAATGCATTAGAGCCGTCTTGGGGGCGGCGCTTGCACTGTTTCCTGCATATTTCAGAGGCAGGCTGCACCACTTCTTGACCTAGGCGCTTGCTCCGACAGGGATAATCATGTTGACATAAGACAAGACGCTCCGCCCCATGGTGGATTATAACGAGGGCGTGGCGAGGGAACCTGGTGTGACGGCACTTCTGACGGTTGAAAACCTGAGTATTGGCTTTGGCGGCGATGCCTCTGTGGTCGAGGATGTCAGCTTTGCGGTTGAGGCCGGAAAGACCTTGGCGCTTGTGGGGGAAAGTGGGTCAGGCAAGACGTTGAGTTGCCGGTCTGCCCTGCGGATTTTGCCGGCGGCGGCGCAGGTGCGGTCCGGATCGATTGTGCTATGTGATCGCGAGGGGCAAAACCCGGTTGATCTGATGGCGCTTAGCGAAAGGAAGATGCAGGACATTCGCGGCAATCGGGTTTCGATGATTTTCCAGGAGCCCATGCGCTCCCTGTCACCACTGCATCGGATCGGCAATCAGGTGTCTGAGGCCTTGAAGCTGCATCGGGATTTCAATGCCGCTGAGCGCAAGAAACGTGTGTTGGCGATGTTTGAGCGCGTTGGTTTTGTTGATCCAGCGCGGGTTTATGAGAGCTATCCGTTTGAACTGTCCGGTGGGATGCGGCAACGGGCGATGATCGCGATGGCCATGGTTGGCCGCCCCGATATTCTGATAGCGGATGAGCCGACGACAGCACTTGATGTGACCACGCAGGCGCAGGTGCTGGGTCTGATCAAAGACCTGCAGGCCGAGTACGGCATGGCGGTGGTTTTGGTGACACACGACCTTGGCGTGGTTGCCAATATGGCCGATGACGTTGTGGTGATGAACCGCGGCCGGGTGATGGAAAGCGGGCCTGCGGAGTTGATCCTCGGGGATCCGAAACACCCTTACACCAAAGATCTGATGGCGGCGGCGCCGGAGATTCCGGCCACACCAGCGGATCGCCCGGACGAGGCCGATCGCGATTACATTCTGGAAATGCGCGACGTCAACAAGACCTACATCCTCAAAGGCAGCGCGCCGTGGAAGCCCAAGACGGTTGTGAACGCTGTGCGCGGTGTCGACTTTGGCGTGGAGCGTGGCAAGACGCTGGCCGTGGTGGGCGAGTCCGGGTCCGGCAAAACCACCTGTGCCCGTATGGCGCTGGGCGCGGAGCGGGCGGACGCTGGGGCGTCGATCCTGTTTCGGGAGACGGCAGAGTCGGACCCTGTGAACTTGCAGGACCTGGATCGTGACGCGCGGCTCAAGTTTCAGCGCAAGGCACAGATGGTCTTCCAAGACCCCTACAGCACGCTCAATCCGCGCATGCGGGTGAAAGACGCGCTGTGTGAGCCGCTCGAAATTCACGGCATTGGCTCGCCCAGTGACCGGATCGACCGTGCGGTGGAGATTCTCAAATGGGTTGGGCTGAACGAAAACATGCTCACCCGCTATCCCCATGCGTTTTCCGGTGGTCAACGGCAGCGTTTGTCGATTGCCCGTGCCCTGATGCTCAACCCGATTTTGCTGGTGTGCGACGAGCCGACCTCGGCTTTGGATGTGTCAGTACAAGAACAGGTGTTGCAGCTTTTGGAAGACATTCGCGACCGGCTGAATCTGAGCTATCTGTTCATCAGTCACGACCTTGCCGTGGTGGCGCGGATTGCGGATGAGGTGGCGGTGATGCGCTCTGGTTTGGTGGTCGAGCAAGGCCCACCGGAGCAGCTGTTTTACAATCCGAAACACCCCTACACTAAGGCGCTGATCGCGGCGCAGCCAGAGCCGGATATCTCCCGGCCCATCGACCTTAAGATTGTGGCGCAGGGGGCGGGTGAACCGTCGTCTTGGCCCGAAGAATTCAGATTTGTCGGCGCGGATGCCCCTCCGCTGACCGAAACCGACCCCGGACATAAGGTGCGTGCCCATGTTTAAAACCCCAATCCTTGCGGCGGCTTTTGCTGTCTTGGGCCTGAGCGCCGCGCAGGCCGAGTATCAAGAGAGCGCATTCTGGAAATCCGATGTGGACGCAGGCAGCCTGCCCCCGGTGGCAGAGCGCGTGCCCGAGGCGCCCAAAACCGTAGACCTGAAGCTGCGCAATCGTGAGCTGGGGAAGCAAGGTGGCACCCTGCGCACGATGGTGACGCGCTCCAAAGACGTGCGCCAGATGGTGGTCTATGGCTATGCGCGGCTGGTGGGGTTCAACGAACGCTATGAACTGGTTGCCGATATTCTCGAGAGCATCGAGAATGAGGATGACAAGAAGTTCACCATGCATCTACGCCCGGGTCATAAGTGGTCTGACGGGCATCCGTTCACTTCTGAGGATTTCCGGTATTGGTGGGAAGATGTGGCCAACAACGAGCTGTTGTCGCCCTCTGGACCGGTGGATTTTCTGCGTGTGGAAGGCGAGTTGCCCAAGGTCAGCTTCCCGGATGCACACACAGTCATCTATGAATGGTCTAAACCCAACCCGCAGTTTTTGCAGATGCTGGCCGAGGCGCGGCCACCGTTCATTTATCGCCCCTCGCATTACCTGAAGCCCTACCACGCGGCTTACACGGACGAAGAAGAGCTGCGTGAGCGTTTGTATGAGGCGCGGGTGCGCAGCTGGGCGGCGCTGCACAACCGTCAGGACAATATGTACAAGTTCGACAATCCGGACCTGCCCACGTTGCAGCCTTGGATGATGGCGACCAAAGACGGCAAGAGCCGCTTCCTGTTTGTGCGCAACCCTTACTATCACCGCGTCGATGCCAATGGCGTGCAGCTACCTTATATCGATGTGGTCGAAATGCAGGTGGTGGCTCCGGGTCTTGTGGCCGCCAAAGCCAATGCGGGTGAGGTTGATCTACAAGCGCGCGGGCTGGATTTCAAAGATGCGGCGATCCTGAAAAAGGGCGAAGCGTCAGGCGGGTATAAGACTAAGCTCTGGGGCAACGGCACTGCCAGCCAGATCGCGATCTATCCAAACCTGAACTATAATGATGACGGCTGGCGCGAGATCATGCGCGATGTACGTTTCCGCCGTGCGCTGTCGTTGGCGATCAACCGAAACACCATCAACAAAGGTTTGTATTTTGGCCTCGCCAAGCCCGGCGGCATGACCGTTTTGCCGGTCAGCCCGTTCTTCAAAGAAGAAAATCGCGACGCTTGGGCGATCCGTGATGTGGAGATGGCCAATGCGCTGCTCGATGAAATGGGCATGGACAAACGCGACAAAGACGGCTTCCGCTTGCTGCCCGATGGCCGCCCGGCTTGGGTGGTGATTGAGACCGCGGGTGAACGTCAGGAAGTGGAAAACGCGCTGCAGATCATCACCGACAACTGGGCCGAGATTGGCGTGAAGCTGATCATGCGTCCGTTGGAACGCGACATCCTGCGCAACCGAGTGTATGCGGGGGAAACCATGGCCTCGACCTGGTTTGGCTGGGACAACGGGTTGCCACAGCCTTACACCTCCCCGGCTTACCTGGCACCCTGGGATCAGGCGTTTCAAGCGTGGCCAAAGTGGGGGCAGTATCATCAGAACCACGGCGCGGTTGGCGAGCCGCCCGACTTGCCAGCGGCGATTGAGCTCAATGATTTGGCGCATCAGTGGACTAAGGCCTATTCCTCGGTGGATCGTGGTCTGATTTGGCAGAAGATGGTGGATATTCACGCCGACAACGTCTTTGCCATTGGCATTCTGAACGGCGCGCCGCAGCCGGTTGTTGTGAACAACAACCTGCGCAATGTGCCGGAGAAAGCCATCTGGGCCTGGTCGCCGGGCGCGCATTTCGGGGTGCATCGCCCCGATGAATTTTTCTTCGCGGAATAGGAGCGCAGAATGGCCCTGCTGCGGTTTGCAGTTTTCCGGTTTCTGACCATGCTGGCGACCCTCGCGGTGGTGTCGGTGCTGGTGTTTTTGATCATCACCTTGCCGCCGGGGGACTACCTGTCCAACCAGATCAACGAGCTGCGGGCCACGGGCCAATCTGCAGGCATCGCCAAGGCAGAGTTCCTGCGGGCGGAGTATTCGCTCGATCAACCTTTGTGGAAGCAGTACCTGATCTGGGCCGGGTTTATGCCGGGGCCCCATGGGTTTGCTGGGCTGTTGCAGGGCGAATTTGGTTGGTCGTTTGAGTTTGACAAACCGGTGGCGGATTTGGTGGGCGGGGCGCTTTGGATGACGGTGTTGGTCAACCTCGCGGCGGTGCTGTTCATCTATGCAGTGGCCTTGCCGCTGGGCATTCTGGCGGCGGCAAAGTCGAAAACCTGGGTGGATTATGCTTCGGCTTTTGTGGGCTATTTGGGTCTGGCGACACCAAACTTCCTGCTGGCGTTGATCCTGTTTTACTACGGCAATCGCTATCTCAACCTGCCCATCGGGGGCCTGATGGACCCGCAATACGAGGGTCAACCGATGAGCTTTGACAAGATGAAGTCGGTGCTCATTCACCTGATCATTCCGACGTTTGTGATTGGCACGTCTGGCGCGGCGGCGATGATGCAGCGGCTGCGCGCGAACCTCTTGGATGAGCTGGGCAAACCCTACGTGGAAACCGCCCGCGCCAAGGGGATGAGTGAGCCGCGGATGCTGACGAAATACCCGCTGCGGGTGGCGTTTAACCCCTTCGTGGCCGACATTGGCACGCTATTGCCGTCCTTGGTGTCTGGCTCAGTTTTGGTGTCGGTGGTGTTGGGCTTGCAGACCATTGGGCCGCTGCTCTTGTCCGCCTTGAAGTCGCAAGACCTGTTCCTCTCGGCCTTTGTGTTGATGTTTGTGGCGTTGCTGACGCTGATTGGCACGCTGATTTCTGACCTGTTGCTGGCGCTTTTGGATCCGCGCATTCGATTTGGAGGGCGGGAGCGATGACCATGCAACCGGATGGCCGGTACGTCGATCAGGCGCCGTATGATCCCGAGGCCGCCGCGGAGGCGCGCAGCGCAGAGCTGGATATGTCCAATGCGCGGCTGTTGTGGCTGCGGTTCAAACAACACAAGCTGGGCTTGGTCTCGGCCATTTTCCTGCTCCTGTCGTACCTCTCGCTGCCTTTTGCGGGGTTCATTGCGCCCTATGCGCCCAATGAGCGGCTGGAGGATTACAACTACGCCCCGCCGCAGGGGATGCATTTCTTCCACGAAGGCAAGTTCATCGGCCCGCATGTCTATTCGACCACGGCGGAGATGGATCTTGAGAGCTTCAGTTGGAAATATGTGCCCGACACCAGCAGTCCGGCGATGTTGGAGTTCTTCTGCGAAGGCTCTGACTACAAGCTTGCTGGATTGATCCCGTCCAACACCCATCTGTTCTGTGCCCCTGAAGGCGCCACCATGTTCCTGTTTGGCGCGGATCGGCTGGGTCGGGATGTGTTTTCACGTATTCTTTATGGCGCGCAGCTGTCGCTGACTGTGGGGCTGGTGGGGATCACCGTGTCCTTTGTGATTGGCATCGTGCTTGGGTCTATTGCGGGATATTTTGGCGGTTTCCTCGATTGGATCATCAACCGTGTGATTGAAGTGCTGCGCAGCTTGCCGGAACTGCCTTTGTGGTTGGCCTTGTCGGCGGCGGTGCCGTCCCATTGGGGACCGGTGACGGTGTTCTTCATCATCTCGATCATTCTCGGGATATTGGATTGGCCTGGATTGGCCCGTGCAGTGCGCTCCAAATTCCTCAGCCTGCGGGAGGAGGAGTTTGTGAAAGCGGCCGAGATGATGGGGGCCAAACCCAGCCGCGTGATCAAGAAACACCTGCTGCCCAACTTCCTCAGTCACCTGATCGCCAGCGCAACGCTGTCGATCCCGGCGATGATCTTGGGGGAAACCGCGCTCTCTTTCCTTGGGCTTGGCTTGCGGGCCCCGGCGGTGAGCTGGGGCGTGATGCTGAACGATGCGCAGAACCTGGCTTCAATCGAGATCTACCCGTGGACGGCGATCCCGATGTTGCCAATTGTGATTGTGGTGCTGGCGTTCAACTTCTTTGGCGACGGCTTGCGCGACGCAATGGACCCGAACCGGAGCTAAGGCTGCGGTTCGGCACTTTTGAAAACGCTGAAAATTAGTGACAGGCGGAGAACACCGGGCGCGGCGCGCCGGTGCCAAGTGTCTTGCGGGTGCCTTCAAACGCGGCTCGGGCAGAGTTGATTAAGGATTGCTCCGCTCGGTTCCACTTTGCAGCGGCCTTGGGCGCAAGCTGAAGCGGTTTAGGCGCGTCCAGTTGCGGAGTTGGCTCAATACGCTCCGGAGTCGCGGCGACCTGTGCGGCTTTCCAGGCTTTAGCTGCTTTGCGTGCCATGGCGTCGCGCTGCCGGCGCCATGCCAGACATTCCGCTGCCTGACGCGCGGTGCGTGGGCGACGGCGGTGGGTTGGTTTTGGCGAAGCCACTGCGGTTGTGCGCGCAATGTGGTGTGCCACCGCATCATGAGCGGCGTTGATCTCACTCATGCGGCGTGCGGCTTCTTCCGGATCGGTTTTGGCCAGATCAGGATGGTAGCGCCGCGCCAGTCTGCGCCACGCTGCCTGTATCTCCTTTTCGGAGGCATCGGGAGTGACCTGCAGGAGGTCGTACGCGTATGCGAGATCATGTGCCATGTGATGAGTGTGTGCCTTTGAACTTCATTCATCAAGTATTTGGCTAAAATTCTAAGTATCTTCTTAAGTGCACGTTTAGAAGCATGCCGCATTTGGTTAACGCTGACGCCAAAGAAACAGGGCACGTGTTTGCCACACGCGCCCTGTTTTCTGTTTCGATTGTGCGTCCAGTGCTTACCGGTCATCCCCGCCAGCGGGACCACCTTCCATGGCGTCTTCATCCATCGCCGCTTCGACAGCCCCGACCACCGCTTCGCGTTGTTTGGGGGTGAGGTCTTCGGCATTGGTGTCATCGGCAATGCGTACAGTGACTTCGCGATGGGCAAACTTGATACCTTCACGTTCAAACAGCTCGCGGATCTCCTGGTACACTCGTTTGCGCACCAGCCATTGGTCGCCCGGTTTGGTCATGAATTTCACCCGGATGATCATGGCGCTATCTTGCATCTCTACAACGCCTTGGGATTTCAAAGGCTGGATGAAGTTATGGCCAATCACCGGATCGTCGAGCAGCTCAATGCCAAGCTTTTTCACCAGCTTGCGCACCCGTTCCACATCGGTGTCATAAGTCACGCGCAGCTTGAGTTTCATGATCACCCAGTCACGGGAATAGTTGGTGAGATACTGGATTTCACCAAACGGAATGGTGTGCAGCGGGCCAAGGTGGTGGCGCAGCTGGAACGATCGGACGGATATTTTCTCCACCGTGCCTTTCACTGAGCCAATGTCGATGTATTCGCCTTTTCGGAAGGCGTCATCAAACAGGAAGAACGCTCCGGAGAAGATGTCCCGGACAAGCGATTGCGCGCCAAAGCCGACGGCCAAGCCAACCACACCAGCACCGGCAAACAGCGGGCTGACGTTTACACCCATTTCCATCAACACAATCAGGATGATGGTTACGAGGATCACCAGCAGGACAAAGTTGCGGAACAAGGGCAGCAAGGTTGCCAGTCGGGAGGCGCTTGCGCCACCGCCTTCGTCGCCGAGTTCTGCTTCTTCTGCAGGGTCGCCTTGCTCCTCGCGGATGCGGTTGTCGATCCAGATGCGGAATGCGTGGAAGCCGATGTAGCCCAAAAAGAGGATGACAATCACGTCGAGGAACCGCCCGCCTGGCATATCCTCATTCATGATGTTGTCTGCATTGAAGATATAAAGCGCGGCATACAGGCCCGCGACCAACGCAAGAACACCGGAAATCCGGCGTGCCAGCTCTTCAAAGGTGTTCATCTGACGGTGGTCGATGAAGTTTTCAAGCTGGAACAGCTCTGCTTCTTGCTGCTCAGACAGGTGGCCTTCCTCATCAGCCTCGTCGCGCAGAGCCTCCGCCGCGTCGTTCATTTCCTTCACCGCACGGTTGCGCTCAAAGTAGCGCTCGATGCCGAAGTTGATGGTCGCGTAGACCACCAGTACAGCGGTCAGGATCATGTAGGCGCCAGCGATCAGAGGGATTTCGGTCTCGTTGCCGATGATCAGATCCCAGGACAAGCGTGCCCAACCGTAGATCACATAGAGAATGAAAATCGGCGCCCACAGTGTGCTGGCCCAGCGGGTAGCCAATGGAACGCGATTTGCTTCGCGGCCGTTGCGGATGGCGTAGGAGATCGCGCGGTAGTTGGCAAACACGAGCGCGATGTTGCCGAGCGCAAACACGGTGGAAAGAACCAGCGTGTTCACGGCGTAGATGTTGTAGACGAGGCCGAGTTCGCTCAGCCACTCACCAAAGATCATGGTGCTAACGTCAACGATGCCAAGCCCGGTGACCCAATAATGCAGCTTCTTGGAATCATGCGTCGAAAAGGCGGGAATACGGTACTGCGGCAAATACGGCGACAAGATCATACGCCAGGTCAGCGCAATCACCCGCGACAGCGCGTAAGCCGCAAAAATGGATGCGGTGGTGAAACGCACCGCGGTGTCATCTGATGTCCCAAATATAAGCACGCCCAAGAGCGCCGCGACGGCCATGCCTATGAACACGCCAAGCACGCCAGCCGCAAATCGCACAACCAAAAACGGGAGCTTTTGAGTGTAGCCTTCTGGCACTTCGCGGATCAGGGGCACAACAAAGCGTGCCGCCAGTCGTCGCCCGTAGACTTGCCGCTCAAAGATCACCCCAACGCCCAGAAGTAGCAAGGTGATCACCAGCTGCTTGGCAAAGAACAGAATGGTGCCGTCCGGGCTGGAGGCGCGTAGGATAAACAGGACTTCGTTGATCGCGACAGGAAGGTGTTGAATGCGATCCTGCAGCACCTTGTTGAAACCTTCCAACTCCCATTGCAGGCGCATGACGGACGTCATGTTGCTGGTCTCGTCGATCTCCTCTGGAGCTTCGGCCGCGTCCTCTGTCGCCATCCGATTGCCGTCGTTATCCAGAATGATAACGGTCATGCCGCTTTCGCTGGCCTGTTGCATGAGCTGGGAAATTGCGTCTGAGGCTGGCGCGGCATCCGCGTCCTGCGCTTGGGCGGCGGCCAAAGGCAAAAAGAGACATACCGAGAGAACGGCAAGTAGAATTCGGATCATGGGGTGGTCTTTCCTGTCGTCTTTTAACGGTCTTACAGGAACAAAGCAGTGGGGCAAAACAGATTACCGAGAGGGAAGCGCAAATTGCGTCTCTGTTGCACGGCTTTAGGGCGCTTTGGGGGTGACATCCGCGGGGAAACCCGATAGCGCGGATGGGATAGGAAATGACGCGCATTTTCACAAAGGCACAAGAGACGTGAGCCTGACAAAGACAGAAAAAATCGCCGTTTTGGGATTGGGCTATGTGGGCCTGCCTCTGGCGCTCGGCCTGGCGCGGGCGGGCTTTGACGTGGTGGGCTTTGACACCAACAGCCGATTGGTCGCTCGGTTGCTGAATCACGATGACCCCAATGGTGAAGTGTCTTCCGAGACCCTAGCGGCGAGCACCGCGCGGTTCACCGATGATGCTGCTGATCTGGCTGGCCGCACCGCTTTTATTTTAGGCGTGCCGACACCGATCACTGATGCCAAGGAACCAGATTTGGGGCCGGTTTTGGGGGCTTGCGCCACCATCGCGCCTTATCTGACACCCGGCGCTTTGGTGATTTTGGAAAGCACGGTGTATCCGGGCGTGACCGAAGACATTTGCGGCCCGGCCTTGGCTGAGGCCAGCGGGCTTGAGGCAGGCACGGACATTAAGCTGGGTTATTCGCCGGAACGGGTGAACCCCGGCGATGCGGAGCACACACTGGAGCATGTGGTTAAAGTGGTGGCAGCGCAGGACGCGGAGACACTCGATCGCGTGGATGCCATTTACCGCCCGGTGATCAAGGCCGGTTTGCACCGCGCCAGTTCGATCAAAACTGCTGAGGCGGCCAAAGTGATTGAGAACACCCAGCGGGATTTGAATATTGCGCTGGTGAATGAGTTTTCGCTGATCTTTGCGCGGATGGGGTTGGACACGCTGGAAGTGCTCGAAGCAGCGGGCACCAAGTGGAACTTCCTGCCATTCACGCCGGGTCTGGTCGGCGGGCACTGTATTGGGGTCGACCCCTATTACCTGACCTATCGTGCAGAACAATTGGGCTATCGGCCCGAGGTGATCCTTGCGGGCCGTCGCATCAACGATCACATGGGCCGCCATGTGGCACAGGAGTTGATCAAAGGTCTTCTGGCCAAAGGCACCAATGCGTCTGGGGCACGGGTGCTGGTCATGGGGCTGGCGTTCAAGGAGAACTGCGCCGACACACGCAATTCGCGTGTGGTGGATATTGTGGATGAGCTCAAAAGCTATTCCGCATCGGTCGACATCTGGGACCCTTGGGTTGATCCGGAAGCGGTAGATGCACATTACGGCTATGCGCTGGTCGATCAGCCCGAAAAAGGGGCGTATGACGCTGTGGTCGTTGCCGTGGCGCATCGTCAATTCCGCGAGATGGACAGCGTGGCGATAAGAGCCCTCGGAAAGCCGGACGCTTTGCTTTACGATATCAAAGGGGTTTTACCGAAGTCCGAGTCGGACTGGCGGTTGTAAAGCGAGGCGGGTGACGTGTCCGAAGCGATTTCTATGACGGGTGATTTGGCGGCCAATGCGTCGCCGCGTGTGCTGTTTTACAGCCACGACACCTATGGTCTGGGCCATCTGCGCCGCTCGCGGGCATTGGCAACTGCGATCACGCAGGCCGACAGTCGGATTTCCGCCCTGATCCTCACAGGCTCGCCGGTGGCGGGGCGCTTCCCGTTTCCCGATAATGTGGACCACATCCGCCTGCCCGGTGTGACCAAAACGCCGGATGGCGATTATGAGAGCGAGCGTCTGGGCCTGCACATTGACGAGACCACGGCGCTGCGTGCGGGGTTGATCAAGGCCACCGTGGAGCATTTTGATCCTGACATCCTAATCGTGGACAAAGAGCCAACGGGCTTTCGTGGCGAGTTGTTGCCTGCACTGGAATGGTTGAAGGCCAAGCGTAAGGCGCATTTGGTGTTGGGGCTGCGCGATGTTTTGGATGATCCTGACGTGCTGGCGGCGGAATGGGACCGCAAGGGTGCGCTGGAAGCGGCGGAGAAATACTATGATGAGACTTGGGTCTATGGGCTGCGCTCGATCTATGATCCCACCGCAGGTCTGAATCTCTCTGCAAACTTCCGGTCGCGGATGAAATTCACGGGGTATCTGCATCGCGAGGCCCTGAGCGAAGGGGAAACGCCAGAACAACCCTATGTGCTGGTTACCCCTGGTGGTGGTGGCGATGGCGCAGGCATGGTGGATTTGGTTCTGTCAGCCTATGAGCAGGACCCGGCCCTGTCCCCACGCGCTTTGCTGGTCTATGGCCCGTTTTTAAGCGGCGAAGTACGGGCGGAGTTTGAAGCCCGTGTTGCCAAGCTCAATGGCCGTGTGCAGGCCGTGGGCTTTGACAGTCGCATGGAAACCCTGATGAAAGGCGCGATGGGGATTGTCTCCATGGGCGGCTACAACACCTTCTGTGAGGTGTTGTCCTTTGACAAACCAGTGGTGATTGTCCCGCGCACACGTCCGCGGATGGAACAGCACATCCGCGCCAGCCGGGCCGAAAGCCTTGGCCTCGTGCGTATGTTGGACGAGCAGCGCGACGGCTTTACGCCGGAGGCAATGATCGCAGCCATTCGCGCGCTGCCGGATCAACCTAAACCAAGCCACGCCTTTGTACCCGGCCTGCTGGATGGCTTGGATGTGGTTTCTGAACGTACCTTGGCAATGCTTGGCGTTGCCCGATCTCAAGGCGCTGCATGACACTTAAAAGACCTAAGGTGGCGGTGGTGGTCAAAGGCTGGCCTCGCCTGTCTGAGACCTTTATCGCGCAGGAAATTGTAGCCCTGGAAGAGACGGGATACGACCTGTCGATGTGGTCTTTGCGCTTCCCTACCGACAAGAAACGCCACCCGCTGCATGAGCGTTTGCAAGCGCCGGTGCACTATCTGCCGGAGTATTTGCATCAGGAACCGCTGCGCGTGCTGAAAGGCGTGTTGTCTGGGCTGTTCAAAAAGCGTTTCTGGACGGCTGTTGGCATTTGTCTCAAAGACCTGCGCCGCGATCTGACCCGCAATCGCGTGCGTCGGTTTGGGCAAGCTTGTGTTCTGGCGCGGGAACTACCGGATGACATTGATCTGCTTTATGCGCATTTCATGCATACACCCGCCTCGGTGACACGCTACGCGGCGATCATGCGCGATATGCCGTGGTCGGTGTCAGCCCATGCCAAAGACATCTGGACCTCGCCCGAGTGGGAAAAGCGCGAGAAGCTGCAAGACAGTACCTTTGGTGCGGAGTTCCTGGCGACCTGTACCAAAGTGGGTGCGGATCACTTGGCCGAGTTGGCGGACAGGCCAGATCGGGTGGAACTGGTCTATCATGGTCTGGACCTGTCCCGCTTTCCGGAACCGCCAACCGAGCGACGTGCGAGTGACGGTGTGCGCTTCCTGTCCGTGGGACGTTTGGTGGAGAAGAAAGGCTTTGATCGTCTAATCTCTGCTTTGGCGCTCTTGCCCAAGGATCTTGACTGGCATTGGGAACACATCGGCGGCGGTGGCGATGGCAGCTTTTTGAAAGTACAGGCCGAGACGCTTGGCATTGCTGATCGTATCACTTGGCGCGGGGCCTGTGATCAGCCCGAAGTGATTGAGGCGATGCGTGTGTCGGACGTGTTTGTGCTGCCAAGCCGGATTGCCGAGGACGGCGACCGTGACGGCTTGCCCAACGTTCTGATGGAAGCGGCCAGCCAAAAGCTGTGCCTGTTGTCCACTCCGGTGTCTGCGATCCCGGAATTCATCACCGATGGCGAGCATGGCGTTTTGTCCAGCGATGCCCCCGATGCGCTTGCGTGCGCGATGGAGCGGTTGGCGCGGGATGCGGACCTGCGGGAGCGGATGACCGAGGCGGCATACGGTCGGCTGACGGCGCATTTCCTGATGCAGCCCGGCATTGCCCAGTTGGATGCGCGCCTGCAAGCGGCCGCGCAGAAGGCCTGATCCGATGGGGCCCATTGCGTTTTATGCCCCTCTCAAATCACCGCATCATCCGGTGCCGTCTGGCGAGCGCCAAATGGCCCGCAATCTGATGCAACTGCTGACGCGTGATGGTGTCGCGCCCAAGCTGGTCTCGGAGCTGCGCAGCTTTGACAAGCGCGGCGATGCGGCGGTGCAGGCGGATTTGATGGCGCGGGCAGAGGCCGAGATTCCGGCGCTGATCGCGCGGGGGAGTGCCGAGGGCTGGGCGCTTTGGGCGACCTATCACAGCTACTACAAAGCACCTGACTTATTGGGGCCATCAGTCAGCGCGGCATTGGGTATTCCCTATGTGTCCTTTGAGGCCACGCGGGCAAATAAGCGTCTAGGTGGGCCGTGGGATGCCTTTGAGCAAAAAGCGCAGGTGGCCTGTGATGCGGCGGATGTGCTGTGTCATTTCACGGAGCGTGATGCTGTGGCGTTGCAGGACCACCTGAAGCAGGGCCAGCAGCTGATACATCTGCCACCGTTTTTGGCGCAGGAAGCCTTGCCCGTTCCAGCACAGCCACTGGCCCCTATCATTTTGGTGGCGGGCATGATGCGCAAGGGCGACAAGCTTGCGTCCTATCGCATCATCTCGGAGGCTTTGGGTGATCTGACCGGCGACTGGCAGGTTGAGATCGCCGGAGATGGGCCGTGTCATGAGGAAGTGGCAACGTTGATGGCGCCCTATGAGGATCGCGTTCGATTTTTGGGACAACTGGACGCTGCCGAAATGGCGCGTGCGTATGGGCGCGCGCGGGTGTTTCTGTGGCCCGGCGTGAATGAAGCTTTTGGCATGGTCTACCTGGAGGCGCAGGCGCATGGCGTGCCGGTGGTTGCGCAGGAGCGCCCTGGCGTGCGGGATGTCGTTGCCGCAGATGGCTTGATCGCGGATCCCGCGCCAGAGGCGCTTGCACCGGCGGTGTTGCGAGTGTTGAATGATGATGAAACCCATCGGCAACGGGCGCAATCTGCGAGGGACTTGGTGCAAGCTCACCACCTGCTCACAGCCGCTCGGCGGACCGTGTGGGATGAGCTGAACCCATTGATGAAAGAGACATTATGATCCGATTGGCCATGCTGCGGCACGGACACACCCATTGGAACCGCGCCGGACAAATTCAGGGGCGCACGGACATTCCTTTGGACGATGAAGCCCGAGCAGGATTGGCGGAGTTCAAGCTGCCAGCGGGCTGGGGGGGCGCCGACCTAGTGGCAAGCCCGCTGTTGCGCGCGCAAGAGACTGGCGAGATTGTCACCGGGTGCAGACCCGCGGTTGTCGACGCGCTGATCGAGATGGATTGGGGCGATTGGGAAGGCAAAAAAGGTGTCGACCTCAAGGCTGATCCCAACAGCGGGTTTCGTGATATTGAGCAGTGGGGGTGGGATTACCAACCACCTGGCGGGGAAAGCCCGCAGGTGGTCTGGGACCGTCTGGCACCGTGGCTGTTTGGCCTGAAGCGTGATTGCATTGCAGTCTGTCACATCGGTATCATGCGGATGATTTTGGCCAAGGCACATGGGTGGGATTTTGATGGTCCTGCCCCGTTTGCCGTGAAACGCAACCGGCTGTTTGTGGTGGAAATTGAGGGGGATACGGTTAAAGTCGCAGACCCTGATATTGTGCGATTGGAAAGGCGCAGCGCATGAAGGTTTTGATCGCTGTCACCCATCTTTTGGGCACCGGGCACCTGTCCCGCTCGCTCACACTTGCCCGCGCGTTCACCCGCGAAGGTCATGAGGCTGTGGTGCTCTCGGGTGGCATGCCTGCGGAGCATTTGGACAAAGACGGCATTGCACTGGTACAGCTGCCGCCACTGGCCTCTAATGGGGTTGATTTCACCAAACTACTGACCGAACTGGGTGTGGAGGCGGATGCCGCCTATTTGGCGAAACGTCAGACGATGATGGTGGAAGCTGTAACAGACATGGTGCCGGATGTGGTGATCACCGAGCTCTTCCCCTTTGGCCGTCGCAGCCTGTCGGCGGAGTTCGAGGCCTTGCTTGATGCCGCGAAATCTCTGCCGCAACCTGCCTTGGTGCTGGCCTCGGTACGCGACATTCTTGCACCGCCGTCGAAAGCCGCCAAGGCCGCCCGCGCCCGTGAGGTGATCAAACAGTATTACGACGGCATCCTGGTGCACGCTGATCCGGAGCTGACCAAGCTCGATATGAGTTGGCCGTTGACCAGCGATGTGACGGCGATGCTGCGCTACACCGGCTATGTGGCGCCGCCTGCGCCGCAGCAACACCTGGATGGCATTGGAGCTGGTGAAATTGTGGTCAGCGCTGGGGGCGGGTCCGTAGGGCAAGCGCTTTTTGAATGCGCGATCAAGGCCGCCAAGCGTAGCCCGTTGCGCTGGCGCCTGCTGGTGGGCGGCGCCAACGCTGAAGGCCGGATTGCGGAGCTCAAAACGCTGGCCGATGACCCGACAATCAAAATCGAACCGGTCCGGTCCGATTTCCGGCAAATGCTGCACCATGTGACCGCTTCGGTCAGCATGTGCGGCTACAACACCGCTCTGGATGTGTTGCAAACCGGGGTGCCAGCGGTGTTTGTGCCGTTTGATGATGGTGGTGAAGTGGAGCAGACTTTGCGCGCGCGCGCCTTGTCCGTGCAGCCCGGCATTGAGGTGCTGAGCGCCACCGACCTAACGCCACAAAGCCTGATGGCAGAGATCAAACGTGTGGCGTCCAAAGACCGCCGCAGCCCGTCGGGCCTGCGCATGAACGGGGCGACGGAGAGCGTGCGCATCGCGCAATCCATGCTGGCGGAGCTGCGCGGGTGAAGATCGACTGGACGCCGTTGCGGTCGGAATTGGCGCAATGGCGCGCAGACGGTCTGGAACTGCCGTTTTGGTGGCGCGACGACGACGCGATTGCACCGACAGAAGCGCTCGAACAGCTTGCGTCTTTGAGCGCAGCAACAGAAATCCCGGTGCATTTGGCGATCATACCCAAAGCCGCGACCGGAGCTTTGGCGCTGAACTTGCCAAAGTGTTTTGTGCCGGTTGTGCATGGCTGGGCACATGTCAGCTACACGTCGGACGGCGATAAAAACGCTGAGTTTGGAGAGGGGCGCTCAGCCAGCGCGGCGCTGACGGATGCCTCTCATGGGCTCAAACGACTACAAGAACTGTTTGGGGGCAGGCTTGCCCCGATGTTTGTGCCGCCGTGGAACCGAATTGCGGCTGATGTAGTGGCAGGACTTGCCGAGGCAGGTTTTTCTGCTGTCTCGACGTATAACCCACGCAAAGCCGCGTTGGCCGCCCCCGGTCTGGCGCAGATCAACACCCATATCGATCCGATATTTTGGCGGGGTCACAGGGGTTTGGTCGACACGGAGACATTGCTGTCTCAGATGGTCGCTCTGCTGCAGGACCGTCGCGCGGGCCTCTCGGCCTCTCAAGAACCCTTGGGATATCTCACGCACCACCTTGTGCATGACGCCGATATCTGGGAGTTTTCGCGACAGTTTTTGCAGGAAGTTTGCGAAGGGCCGGTGCGGCTTTATCGCCATGACGGAAAGGGCATTTCATGAGCCGTTTGAACAGCATGATGCGACGCTTGGCTGCGCAGGCCGACGGGCTGGAGTGGGGCAACACCATGGTGGACAGTCTCAAGGGCGATTTTCTGGACATGGGGCTCGGCAATGGCCGCACTTATGATCACATCCGAGAAATTGCACCGGATCGGCGCATCTGGGTGATCGATCGGGCTTTGAACTGTCATCCTTCCTGCGTGCCGCCTGAGGAGGATTTCCTTCAAGGGGAAGCGGAAGAAATGCTGAAGAAGATGGCGGCGGACGGCACTAAAGTGGCCATGGCGCACTATGACTTTGGTTTTGGCGACAAAGAGAAAGACGTGGCCGAGGCTGCGCGCTTGTCCGGGATGATCAAAGACATCATGTTGCCCGGCGGCGTGCTGGTGTCCGGCCAACCGTTGGTTGGATTTGAGCAGGTGCGTGGCCCGACCACGGTGGCGCCGGAACGGTATTACTTCTACAGAACTTAATGAAACGCCCGGTCAGTGACCGGGCGATTTTGTTTCTCGGATTAACGTCTGCTGGATCAATCCAAGCCGATGATGTGCTGCTCGCCCCGCTGGCGCGCCAAGGTCATTTGTTTCTGACGTTCGCGGAACCGCTCTTTGTCGCTTTCCGAATATTCGCCAACACATTGGTGACAGCTCACACCCGCCTCATACTCAGGGCGCTCTTGGTCTGCGGGCAGAATTGGACGGCGACAGGCGTGGCACAACAGGTGCGGGCCTTCTTTGAGCCCGTGCCCAACGGACACACGTCCGTCAAACACAAAACACTCGCCATCCCAGGTGCTCTCTTCCTGTGGCACCTCTTCAAGATACTTCAGAATGCCGCCTTTGAGGTGATACACATCTTCCACGCCCTGACTCATCAGGAAGTTGGTGGATTTCTCACAGCGAATGCCACCGGTGCAGAACATCGCCACGCGTTTGTTGTGGAACCGCTCTTTGTTCGCTTCCCACCACGCCGGGAATTCGCGGAAAGTGGCGGTTTCTGGGTCAATCGCCCCTTGGAAGGTGCCAATGGCCACTTCGTAGTCGTTGCGGGTGTCGATGGTCACCACATCGGGGGACTGGATCAGCTCGTTCCAGTCTTCTGGGTTCACGTAATTACCGACATGCGCGGTTGGATCCACGTTGGGCTGGCCCAGCGTCACGATCTCTTTCTTGAGTTTCACCTTCATGCGCGGGAACGGCTTTTCAGACGCGGTGCTCAACTTCCACTCAAAGTTGGCACAGCCGGGCAGCTTCTGGATGTAGCCGATCACCGCATCGATGCCAGCGCGGGGGCCGGCGATGGTGCCGTTGATGCCCTCATGGGCCAGCAGCAGGGTGCCGGTGATTTCGTGCTTCTGACAAAACTCCAGCAAAGGCGCCCGCAGGGCCTCGTGGTTGTCGAACGTGGTGAAGTGATAGAGAGCGCAGACTGTAAACATAGCGCCCCATTACGCCTATTTAATAGGTCTATCAAGCCTCAGCCCCCTGTGGCGTTTTGTCAGAGGAACGTGCTGATCCCCCCCCAGAGCAGGCGCAAAGCAATCAGGATCAGCAACACGTTGAGCACTTTGTGAAATCCGTGATCGCTCATCCGGCCCAGCACATGTTTGCCGACCCAAGTCCCTGCCGCGCCACAGGCGATCAGGCCTGCAATAAAAAGCGCCCAGGGGGCGAATCCAAACCCCAGTGCAGCAAACATCGCCACCTTGAGACCATGCTGCACCGTCATCAGGGCAGCATGGGTGGCCACATGGGTGTGGCGGTCCAGCTCCATGGTTTTCACATAGGCGGCCACAAACGGGCCGGTGGCGCCAAAGAACATGGTCAGGAACGAAGAAAACGCGCCCGCGCCGATGGGCCATTTGCCAATCCATGCAGGCGTCTTGCCGAGCACGACCCACAGCAGGAACAGGCCAATGCCAATTTGTACGGTGGCGGGCGGCAGGCTCACCGCCACGCTGCCGCCAATGGCCACGCCGATGAGGGCACCGATGGTGAAGGCAGGCAAAGCGCTGCGCAGGATGTGGCTGCGGAACATGGCGGCGCGCACGGCGTTGGATCCCAACTGTACAACGCCATGTACGGGGATCAGGGCGGCTGGCGGCAAGATCACGGCGGCCACCGCCAGAAAAATGGCCCCGCCGCCAATGCCAAGTGCGGCTGTCATCAAAGAGGTGGCAAAGCTCACCGCCAGAAGGAAGATCGCGTGGGCTTGGGACAGGTCTGGCGGGAGTAGGTCAATCATGCCGCCACTATGCGGTGATATGGCTTGGGATCAAGACCTTCACCTGATCCCCAACATTGCCCGCGCTTCTGTCGGGGTGGCAATTGCGCGCCCGGCGTTTGTGGCGCAGATGGCCAAAGCTTCTATCAACTGCCCGTTCGAGCGTGTCTTGTCGCCATTGGGCAAATAAAACGTGTCCTCCACCCCGGTGCGCAACATGCCGCCAAGCTCTGCGGCTTTCTGGTGGGTCTGCCAAATCTCACTGCGCCCGATCAGCGTGGCTTGCCAGAAACTGTCTTTCAGCAGGTAAGGCATCAGGAATTCCAGCAGTGTCGGGTCCACGGGCATGCCAGAGGCCACACCCATCACAAGGTTATACTGCGCGCGGCTGGTCATGCCGTTCTGCACATACATCGCCACAGAGCGCACGATGCCGGTGTCAAAGCACTCAAACTCCGGCAGTGTATCTGTCTCCGCCATTACATCGAGATGGTCCTGAATTTTGGACGGCTGGTTTTCAAACAACATCGGCGGCCAGGCCCACTCTCCATTGCTGCGCAGCTTGAGATAGTTGAGTGAGCCGGCGTTGCAGGCGGCGATTTCGGGCTTGAGCGCGCGAATGCAGTCCAACGCGCCAGAGTAATCCGGCCCAACCACGCCGGTGGTGGCGTTGATCAGGATGCCCGGGCAGGCCGCGCGGATTGCGTCCACGATCTCTTTCGCAACCTGAGGATCCCAGCTTGGCAAATGGCCTTTGCCCTCTGCTTGCTGGCGGAAGTGGATGTGGATCACGGCAGCGCCCGCGTCCATCGCTTCGCGCGCGGAAGCGGCGCACTCAGCGGGCGTGACCGGCACGGGATGCTGTGTCGGATCGGTCAGAACGCCGTTGAGTGCACAGGTGAGGATGGCTTTGTCCATTTTAGGTGTCCTGTTTGTGGCGAGTACCGGCGGCGGGCGGCGTTTCTGGCGGACCTGCAAAACATTGGGCATTGGCCATCCAGGTTTGGGCAACCTCGCCCGTGGCGGTCAGCGCGGTATCGGCAAAGGCGCGGGTCTGGGTGACCACGGCGGCGAAATCTGCGGCGGGGCCGGTGACGCTGTTGTCGCCCTCTTCGCCAAACTCCCATGTGGCCCCAGATGGCGCGGTGAGGATGAGTTTGGGCATCGCGTCCGGCACCGGCAGGCTATGCACCTGATGGGACCAGCCACAGGTGTTCACGCCAAGGATCACGATATTTTTGATGCGGTCGCTGTCGGCGCGGACCTTGCCCAGCAGATCAAACACCTCAAACCCATGCGCCCAGGTTTCCATTTGTCGGGCGGTCATGGATGAGCGTGCCGACATCGACGGGCCAACCCAGGGCAGACGCGCCTTGGGGTCCATGTCGCGCCAGCGAGCGGCGATGTCGCGCGCCGTCTCAATCCAGAGGGCACGCAGGTCTGCGCCGCGTTCCGGAATGGTCTCGTTCTCATAGCTGCGCAGGGAACCGGTGGCCTTCAGCGAGGCCATTGCGCCGCCCATGCGCGCCATAAACGCAGCTTCGTCTGAGGCAGAGAGGTCGGCGCCGGTGTTCCAGAAATGCAGATGCACCAACACGTCTTCGATGGTCCAGCCTTTGAACTGGGTTTGGGTGCGCAGCTCTGCGTCCGACAAGCCAGACAGGGCGTCATGCAGCACTTCGGACTCGGTGAGAAAATCGTCGGCTTGGGTGAGGGTCATGTTGGGTCTTCCATGGTCAGGATCAGCGCGCCTTTGGACAGTTGTTGTCCCGCCTCAACGTGGAGCGCGGCGACAACGCCGTCGGCGGCGGCGGTCAATTGATGTTGCATTTTCATGGCTTCAAGCACGGCCAGTGTTTCGCCTTTTTGGACGGGGTCCCCTGCGGCCACGTTGAGCGCCACCAACAGACCCGGCATCGGCGCGGTGAGCGCGCCGGTTGAAGTCGCATCGGTTGTGGCCCAGGGCTGCGCGCGGCTGACATGCAGGTGGTGGCCTGCGGTTTGCAGGTAAAGACCATCCGCTCCGTCAGGTGCGTGATGCGCGTTGGTGCGCGAACCATCGATGCGGGGGGCGCTCGAAATCGTAAGAGTCCAGCCGTCGCCAGAAACCGCGATTTGGTCCGAGCCAACACCCGTTGCGGTGAGCCTGTGTAGGTCTCCGTCAAGCGAAATATCCAAAGGGATCGGCAAGCCGCCATCGCTGGAGAACCCTGCGAGAGTGGTGTCGGGCAACAGGCTTTGCGCTTGCGCTTTATCATTTTCGCTGCGCAGCAAAAGTGCGGCAGCAAGTGCAGTGGTTTGGGACGTGATGGCGGTCTGTGGAGGGCCGCCAGGATAGGTGTCATCTAGGAATGACGTGGTGGCGGTGCCGTTCTGAACCTCGGCGTGATCCAGTAGATCCCGCAGGAACGGCAAGTTGGTGGTCACGCCCAGAGCGGCGGTATTGTCCAGCGCTTGGGTCAGTGCGCGCAGTGCTTCATCGCGGGTGTCCCCATAGGCAATGAGCTTGGCAAGCATCGGGTCATAATGCGGGGAGACCTCGTCCCCACTGCGCACGCCGGTGTCAATGCGGATGGCGTTATCTGTTTTAAATTTATGGATTTTCCCAGTGGAGGGCAGGAAGCCATTGGCAGGATCTTCGGCATAGAGCCGGACCTCAATGGCGTGTCCTGTGAGTGTGACGTCCTCTTGAGAGGCGGGCAAGTTTTCGCCCTGCGCGACGGCGAGTTGCAGCGCCACCAGGTCCAGCCCCGTGACCATCTCGGTCACCGGATGTTCGACCTGAAGGCGGGTGTTCATCTCCAGGAAAAAGAAATCTTCACCGTTTTCATCGAGTAAAAACTCCACCGTGCCCGCGCCGACGTAGCTGACTGACTGGGCCGCTGCGATGGCTGCCTTTTCCATACGCTTGCGTAGGTTTAGTGTCATGCTGGGGGCGGGGGCTTCCTCAATCACCTTCTGATGGCGGCGCTGCACGGAGCAGTCTCTTTCACCCAAAGCAATGGCATTACCGTTGTGATCCGCAAAGACCTGAATTTCGATGTGGCGGGCGTTTTGTACCGCGCGCTCGAGGATCAGCGTGTCATTGCCAAAGGCCGCACTGGCCTCAGCGCGGGCCAAGGTCAGTGCCTCGGGCAGGTTGTCCAAATCCGTGACCAGCCGCATTCCTTTGCCGCCGCCGCCCGCCGCGGCTTTGACCATGAGCGGCACGCCGATGGTTTGCGCGTGAGACAGCAATGTCGCACCAGCTTGGTCTGCGCCTTGATAGCCGGGCACGCAGGGCACACCGGCGTCCAGCATATGCGCCTTGGCGATGGCCTTGTCGCCCATGATCTCGATGGAATCGGCCGAGGGTCCCACAAAAACAAGACCGGCGTCCTCTACAGCGCGGGCAAAATCTGCGTTCTCAGACAGGAAGCCGTAACCCGGGTGGATTGCCCCGGCACCAGAGGCTTTTGCGGCAGCCAAAATGGCGTCGATGTTGAGGTAGCTTTCCGCCGCCGAGGAGGGGCCGATGGGGTGCGCCTCATCGGCCAAGGAGACATGCAGCGCGCCGGCGTCGGCATCCGAATACACTGCGATCGTGCGCAGGCCGAGGTCGCGCGCGGTGCGGATGATACGACAGGCGATTTCGCCACGGTTGGCAATCAGAAGGGTGTCGAATTTACGCATGCTCACATCCTCGCCACGCCAAAGCTGTTGGGGTTGAGGTCGCGGCGGCGGGCCTCGGCCACCGTGCCAAGGCAGAAAGCAATCACCTTTCGGCTGTCACGCGGATCGATCACGCCGTGGTCAAGCACCTTGCCGGAGGTAAAGAACGGCGAACTCTGCGCATCAAATAGGCCCTGGATGGCAGCTTCCTGTTGGGCCATGCGGTCCTCATCCACGTCGACGCCTTTGCGGGCGGCCCCGGCGCGGGCGACGAGGCTCATGGTTTTTGCGGCCTGCGCGCCGCCCATGACGCCGGAGCGGGAGGTCGGCCAGGCAAACAGGAAATCGGGCTGGTAAGCGATGCCGCACATGCCGTAGTTGCCCGCACCAAAGCTGGCGCCGCAGTAGAGCGTGATTTTGGGTACGCGGGCGTTGGACACCGCCTGGATCATTTTGGAGCCGTGTTTGATCATCCCGGCCTGTTCATAAGCGGTGCCGACCATGTAGCCGGTGGTGTTGTTGAGGAACACAAGCGGCGTGCCCGCCTGATCGCAGGCCTGAATGAAATGCGTGGCCTTGTTGGCACCCGCCGGATCGATGGGGCCATTGTTGGCAAGGATGCCGACGGTGTGGCCGTGGATTTGGGCTTGAATACAGAGGGTTGCGGGGCCAAAATCCGGTTTGAATTCGTCAAAATCAGACCCGTCGACAAGGCGGGCGATCAACTCTCGTGCGTCATAAGGCGTTGACCAGTCCGCGGGCACGACGCCTGCGATTTCATCGACGTCAAAACGCGGTTCGTCAAAGGTGCGCGCCTCGGGATTGAGCATGTCGCGGTTCCAGTCCAGCCGCGCCATGACCCGGCGGACCAGTGCGATGGCGTGCACGTCGTCTTCGGCGAGGTATTCCACCAGACCGGAGGTGGTCGCGTGCATTTCCGCGCCGCCCAAATCGGCGTCTTTCGCGACCTCGCCGGTTGCGGCATTGACCAGGGCGGCCCCGGCAAGTGCGGCCATGCCGTTTTTCTTCACGCCAATCACATAGTCTGACAGGCCGGGCATATAGGCGCCGCCCGCAGTGGACGGGCCGTGCAAAACCGCGACAGTGGGCAAACCGGCTGCGGAGAGACGCGCGAGATTGCGGAACACGCCGCCGCCCAGGGCCCAGTCTTCGACGCGATAATTCATCAGGTTGGCACCCGCGCTTTCCACCAGATGCACAAAAGGCAGTTTCTGGCGCAGCGCAATCTCTTGGGCGGAGAGCATGGCTTGCAACGACATTGGCGAGAGCGCCCCAGCATTGATGCCGCTGTCATCCACCACCACCATGCAGCGCACGCCGGAGACAAAGCCAATGCCCATCAGGAAGGTACTGCCCGGCAGGGATTTCTCTGGGTCATCGCTGTCTTGCAGATAGCCCGCAAGACTGTGCAGGCGCAGGAAAGGCAGGCCGGGGTCCAGCAGGCGGGCGAGCCGCTCGCGCGGGGTGATCTGCCCCCGTGTGGCAAAGCGCTCCCGACGTTGTTCGGATTTCTCCGCTGTCCGGGTTTCCAGCGCGCGTAGCTCTGCGACGGCGGTCACCATAGCATCGCGGTTTTCGCCAAACGCAGGCGCGTTGGGCGTGATCTGTGTCTCAAACGACATGGGGGCTCCTCCTCCTGAGCGGTCCCGATATTGAGGACCACTCTGAGCCTGCGGCGCGGGCGCATCAAGACAGCGAACGTGTGACGCTGCGACCAACGCTTGTTGTTGAGGCTGTGGCGGCGTAGGGTTGGTCCATGCAAACTGTTGATCTGCAAGAAGATATCAATGCCGTTGCTGGCTGTGGCCCGATCAAGGTCTGGTCGGTTGTGGTCACCGTTCTGGGCGACTTGCTGCAAAGCGAAGGGGCCTGGCTGTCCGGGCCGGTGCTGGATGCGTTGGTCAGCCGACTTGGGATCAACAATCAGGCGTTGCGGGTGGCGGTGCACCGGTTGCGCCGCGATGGCTGGATCACCTCAGAAAAGCGCGGGCGGCTTTCGGCGCATCAATTGACGGCGAAAGGCTGGGCGGAAACCGAAGCGGTGCGCGGGCAGATCTACGGCACGGCGGAAACGGCGGAGGCCGTATGGCTGGCGGTTGGTGGCCCCAATCTGACGGCGGCCGAGTTTTTGGAGCTCTTGCCGGCGCAGGCGGTTGCCTTGTCAGCGCGCAGTGCGCTGGGGACAGGGACCGTGCGTCCGAGTGAAGAGGTTTTGCTGAGCAGATTCGCGCCGGAACGGGTGCCGGAGTGGGCAGTGAGTGCGTTGGCGCCCCCTGAATTGGCGGCGGAATATGATGCGCTGTCAGCGGCGGTCGGGCGCGTGCTCGCGCACAGCACGCCGGAAGGCACATTGGAGCGCACCGCGTTGCGGCTGGTGATCTTGCACCACTGGCGACGGTTACGACTGCGGCATGGCGCTGTGCAGGATGTGGTTTTGCCGTCCGATTGGTCCGGAGCGCGGGCGCGGCGGTTGGTGATGCAGGCGCTGACCCGGCTGGAGCGGCCGGAGGTGGCAGAGCTTGAGCGGCAAGTGGCGCTGGGCTAGGCTTTTGCGAAACAGGTTGAGGCAACAGATTTAGGGCGGGATGATCCGGGTTTTGGCGGACATAGCAGAATACGGAGCGCACATCGCATGAGCGCTTTGGCGGCGCCAGACCTGCAGGTCGCGGCCAAAGATGGGCGCGCAACCGTCCGCCTGTCCGGCGCTTTGCTGACCGAGTTTCTCGCCGATATGGAAGCACCTTTTGCACAGGCTGCGCCGTCTGAAAACCATGTCGACATAGACCTCTCCCTGCTCACTGCCTTTGACACCGGCGGAGCTTGGCTGGTCTCCCAACTGCGCGCGCGATTGCAGGCGCAGGGTGCGGAGGTACAGATCACCGGCGCGGCGGATCACCTTGCATTGATCGAAACCGTGGCTACTGCCACGCCTGAAGAAACACCCCATGAGCTGCCTGAACATGGACGTTGGGAATGGGTGGCCAACATTGGTCGCAAATTGGTGTCCGGATGGGGCGACGCGCTGTCGCTGGTGAGTTTTCTCGGGCAAACGCTGGCTGGGTTGGCAGATGTAATCATCCGCCCGCATAAAGTTCGCTGGGCGAGCCTGTTCACGCATCTGCAGGACGTCGGCTTCAATGCCGTGCCGATTGTGGCGCTGATGGGCTTCTTGATCGGTGTGGTGCTGGGCTTTCAGGGGGCCAGCCAGTTGCAGCAGTTTGGCGCAGAGGTCTTTGTGGTCGAGCTGATCGGCATCTCGGTGTTGCGCGAGCTGGGCATCCTGCTGACCGCCATCATTGTTGCTGGTCGCTCGGGCTCAGCCTTCACCGCCTCTGTTGGTTCCATGAAAGTGCAGCAGGAAATCGACGCGATGCAGACGCTGGGGCTTGATCCGGTGCGGGTGTTGGTGGTGCCACGCGTGTTGGCGCTGTTGATCATGTTGCCGCTTCTGGGGTTTGTCGCCAATTTGTTTGGCTTGTTTGGGGGCGCGCTGATGAGCTGGGTCAGCTTGGATGTGAACCCCGGCATGTTCCTCACCCGCTTGCATGACAACATTGCCGTGAAGCACCTGCTGGTCGGCATGGTGAAGGCGCCGTTCTTTGCGCTGGTTATTGGCGTGGTGGCCTGTTGGCAGGCCTTCCAAGTGAAAGGCAGCTCCACCAGCGTAGGCCAACGCACCACCTCCAGCGTGGTGCAAGGCATCTTTCTGGTGATCGCGCTCGATGCGCTGTTCTCGATCTTCTTTGCGCAGTTGGGGGTGTGAGTATGACGGATACCCCAGAACGTGACGCCATCATCAAGGTCCGCGGATTGCGCAATCAGTTTGGGCCACAGGTGGTGCATGACAATCTCGATCTAGATGTTTGGCGTGGTGAGGTCTTGGGCATCGTTGGCGGGTCAGGCACCGGCAAATCGGTGCTGCTGCGTACCATTGTCGGCCTGAACAAACCCGCAGCGGGCACGATTGAGGTGCTGGGCACCGATGTGCTTACTGCGCCCGAAGAGGAGCGGCGCAAGGTGGAAACCCGCTGGGGGGTGGCCTTTCAGGACGGGGCGCTGTTTTCCTCGCTCACGGTTTTGCAAAATGTGATGGCGCCGATGCGGGAGCATCTGAAGCTGTCGACCAATCTGATGAAGGAGCTCGGCGCGCTTAAGATCAGCCTTGTGGGTCTGCCCCAATTGGCCTGTGACAAGCTGCCAAGCGAGCTATCCGGCGGGATGCGCAAGCGGGCCGCACTGGCGCGGGCACTCGCGCTCGACCCACAAATTGTGTTTCTGGATGAGCCAACAGCGGGCCTCGATCCGGTCGGGGCAGCGGCCTATGACGACTTGATTGGGGAATTACAGCGTAGTCTGGGTATCACCGTCTTTATGGTGACGCATGATTTGGACAGTCTTTATGCAATTTGTGATCGCATAGCAGTGCTTGCCGAGAAACGTGTTCTGGTAGAAGGTCCCATAGAAACAATGACGGATGTCGATCATCCGTGGGTGCAGGAGTATTTCACTGGCCCACGTGCGCGGGCGGCGCAGGTCAAAGGTGTTGGGGGCGCATAGGGTATGGAGACACGGGCAAACTACCTCCTGATTGGGGTGTTCGCGCTGGTCGGCCTGATCGGCTCGTTCCTATTTGTGCTGTGGCTCGCCAAGATCGATCTGGAAAAGCAATACGCTTACTATGACGTCCTGTTTGACAACGTCTCCGGCCTCGGGATGGCGGGAGGTGTGCGCTACAACGGCCTGCCGGTGGGGCAGGTTGTGATGCTGGAGTTGGACGAGGAGAACCCCTCGCTGGTGCGGGTGCGCATCGAGGTGGGGGCCGACACGCCTGTGAAAACCGACACTATTGCGAAACTGCAGGGGCAGGGCGTCACCGGTGTGAGCTTTGTGGCGTTGTCTGGTGGGTCTGCGGAAGCTGCGGTCTTGCCGCAATACGGCGAGATCACCACGGAAAAAAGTGCTCTACAATCCGTGGTCGAAGGTGCCCCCCAGTTGATGGAAAAGGCGATTGGCCTGTTGGAAAACCTGCAAAGTGTGGTCAGCGAAGAGAACACGGCGGCGGTCAACGAGTTGCTTGGTAATCTGGCCAGCGCCTCGGGGCGATTGGACCGCACCTTGGCGGAGTTTGAAGAGCTGTCCGAAGATGTCGGTAGCGCGGCGCGCGAGATCGCCGCCTTCACCACGCGGTTGGAGGCCCTGTCGGACACGGCCGAAGAAACGTTGGTCGAGGCCACCGGCGCGCTGGGCTCCATAAAGGAGGCGGCGGAACGTACCAAAGGCACGTTGGACAATGCACAAAGCGCCTTTGCCACGGCTGACAGCTTGATGAAAGAAGACCTCAAAGACTTCATCCAGCGTGGCGCGGATGCGGCGGCGGCGTTGGAGAATGTGGTCGAGGTGCTGGAACCCTCGGCGATTTCCGCGATGCAATCGGCGCAGGCGCTGATCGACGAACGCCTGCCTGCCTTGGTGCAGCAGGTGCAGGACACGGCAGCGGTGATGGAAACCCAAATCGCACAGGTTGGCACCGATGCGTCGAGCCTGATGGCGCGGTATGAGGAAGTGGGCACCAGCGTGCAGGCCCGCGTGGAGCAGACTGAAACCGCGATTTCGGCCTTTGAAACGGCCACCAACGCCGCCACAGATACGCTCAATTCAGTGCGGGTGGCTTCCGATACGGCCACCACGGTGATGAACACGGACCTGCAACCACTGGCGGATGAGGCTACGGCGGCGCTCTCTACGGTACGCGACATCGCGACCACCAAAGTCACGCCTTTGATCGATCAAACCAACGAAACGCTGGTGGCGATCGAGACCGGCGTGGCGGAAATCACAGATCAGGGCGCGGTCATGTTGGAAACCGCCACAGCACGGTTGGTTGAAGCGCGCAGCACGCTGGAAAACTTCAACGAGGCCTTGGAGTTGTCCGACGAAATGCTGCGCTCCCTTGATGACACGGCGGATGCGGTGAACACGCTGGTGCGCGGCGGCGCAACCGAGATGGTCGAAGATGCCCGCGAAGCCGCGTCCAGCGCGCGCAGCGCTTTGGATGCCATCCGTGTGACCGTGGATGAACGGCTGCCGGAGGTGGTGGAAAACATCTCCGAAGCCGCGCAAGCCGCAAACACCATGATTGCCAGCATCGACACGTTGGCGGTGGATGCGACCGGACAGTTGGCCAGGCTGTCTCCACAAGCCAGCGATGCGTTGACAACGGCCATCGATACTTTTGAGCGCTCAAACCGCACTTTGGAAGCGATCTATCAGGCAATGGAAACCGCCGACGACACCTTGACGACTGCTGGGGAGACCTTCAGCGGGGTCAACCAGATCCTCGATGAAGATGTGGATCAGATCGTTGCTGACATCAGCGGCGCCGTGGCGGCGGTATCCGGCGCGGTCGACAGCGTCACTGGCGACATCGAAGTGGCCGCCAGTGAAGTGCGCGCCGCCTCACAATCCGCGTCCAACCTCATTGGCACGGTGGAGGCTGTTGTGGTGCAAAACGAACGCCAAGTCTCGGAATTCTTGCGGCTTGGACTGCCGGAAACTGTACGTTTTGTGGAAGAAGCGCGCTTCCTTGTGCGCAATTTGGACCGTTTGGTGGAGCGCATTCGGCGCGATCCGGCACGGTTTCTCTTAGGTACTCAAGGCTCGGAGTTCAGCCGATGATGCGATGGATGTCTCTTGTTTTGCTTGGCGGCAGTTTGGCCCTGTCCGGCTGTGGTGGGATTGGTACAATCAGCCGAGCCACCGCGCCCACCGATCTTTACACACTGACCCCAAAAAGCACGTTTGATACGGGTCTGCCGCGTTTGCGGCAGCAGTTGACGATTGAGGAGCCAACGGCCTCGTCTGCGGTGAATACCGATCAAGTTGCGGTGCAGCCGACGCCCTACCGGTTTGAATACCTGCCCCGCGCACGCTGGGTCGACCGCGCACCAGTGATGCTGCAGACGCTGTTGATTGAGAGCTATGAGAACAGCGGCAAAGTGGGGGCTGTCGGACGCTCCTCTGTGGGATTGCGACCGGATTACATGATCGTCAGTGACCTGCGCGAGTTTCAGGCTCGACTGCCCAAAGAAGGCAGTGAGAGTGAGGCGCTTGAGATCCATGTGGTACTCAATATCAAGATTGTCGACGCCTTTGACGATCACATCATTGGCTCGAAAACCTTTGAGCGGGTGTCGATTTCGCCATCAGATGAAATGGACGACATCGTTTTGGCTTTTGATGAGGCCTTGGGCAAAAGCATGCGCCGCGCCGTCGAGTGGAGCGTGAAGACCATCTACAGCCACGGCCAGCGCAACCCGCGCCCCACGCTGCGTTAGTAGACCTTCAGCCTGCACAGCATTGTGTTATTGGTTTCCAGATCGGGGCCCCAGATGAATTCAGCCGCGCGATCCCAAGAAATTTTTGTGTAGCCACCTTTGGGGCGCACATCGCGTTTCTGATACTCGGTGGCATAGGGCCAATCTGAATCGTCAAAATAGTTGGCGGTCCACCCACGTGGGGGCGAGCTGGCCTCAAAGCCACAGGCGCCCTGGCCGACGCGCGGAGTGCGTTCTTTTGCGCAGGCTTTGTTTGAGGGCGCATTGTGGATCACCTTGCAGCGCCAGTCGCTGTTGGAGACCGCCACGATATCACCGGCGGCATTTTTGATCTGCAGGATGAGCCCGCCATCGCCCATCTGTTGTTTGCGCGTGCCGATGTATTCCAGCCCGGTGTCGTTCTCTTTGAAATCTTTGGCAATGATTGCCAGCGTGAACGGACGCTCTGCCTGAAAGGTGAAGCTTTCTGCGTTGAACGACCGTTCCGTGGCAATAGAGATCCGGTCCTCGCCAACTTTGGAGCCTTTGGCATAAAGCGCAAACCAGTTGTCGGCCCAGACGTCCGCTTTGAAGGTTTCTGCGGTTGCGGCGGTACTTAGAACCAGCGTGAGGGCGCCCCCGAGGACATGCTTCATGTCGACCTCCAAAACTTACCTGCCTTAGTGCTAGCAGCTTGAAGACCTTCGCGGAAAACAAATTGCCCAAAAGGTAAAGGCGCCCCTAAGGACGCCTTCGCAATTTCTTAAGCTATCGCTTACGCTTACAGGCTGGCGTCAAGCGCCGCCAGCAGGGCGTCGCCCATTTCGGAGGTGGACACCGGGGTGCCGCCTTCCGCTTGCATCAGGTCTGCGGTGCGCACGCCATCCGCCAGAACTTTCTCCACGGCTGCTTCCAGACGGTCCGCTTCCGCGCCTTCGTTGAAGGAGTAGCGAAGCGCCATGGCGAAAGAAAGCACACAGGCACATGGGTTTGCTTTGCCTTCGCCCGCGATGTCCGGCGCGGAGCCGTGTACCGGTTCGTACAGAGCTTTTGGACGGCCGTTGTCCATGGGCGCACCAAGGGAAGCAGATGGAAGCATGCCCAAAGAGCCGGTCAGCATCGCGGCACAGTCAGACAGGATGTCGCCAAACAGGTTGTCGGTGTAGATTACGTCAAACTGCTTCGGTGCGCGCACCAGCTGCATCGCGCCGTTGTCGGCGTACATGTGGGAGACTTCCACCTCGGGGTAGTCTTTGGCCACTTCGTTCACCACTTCGCGCCACAGAATACCGCTTTCCATCACATTGGCTTTTTCCATGGAGCACAGACGCTTGTCGCGCTTCATCGCCAGTTCAAACGCAGCGCGGGCGCCACGCTCGATCTCGGATTCAGTGTAGCGCTGGGTGTTGATGCCGACACGTTCGTTGCCTTCCTCAAAAATGCCGCGCGGCTCGCCGAAGTACACACCGGATGTCAGCTCGCGCACGATCATGATGTCGAGACCGGACACGATGTCGGTTTTCAGCGACGAGAAATCTGCCAGCGCGTCAAAGCACTGCGCCGGGCGCAGGTTGGCAAACAGGTCCATTTCCTTACGCAGGCGCAGCAGGCCGCGCTCTGGCTTCACGGAGAAGTCCAGATCGTCGTATTTTGGCCCACCAACGGCGCCCAGCAGAACCGCGTCCACTTCTTGTGCTTTCGCCATGGTGTCGTCGTGCAGCGGCACACCGTGTTTGTCATAGGCAGCGCCGCCCACGAGGTCTTCGCTCACGTCAAATTTCAGGCCACGTTTGTCGCCAAACCAGCCAATAATACGCTGGACCTGGGCCATGACTTCGGGGCCGATGCCGTCGCCAGCGAGGATGAGAAGCGAAGGGTTGCTCATTGCGGTGCGTCCTTGATCAAATAGGTTCGCTACGGGTTACCGAGTGGCGCGTGAAAGATCAAGAAACAAAGGGCTTTAATGCGCTCTCCAGCAGGCTCCAGACGCGGGAAATGCGCGGGGTGTGGCGCAGGCTTTCATGGGCGGTGAGCCAGACGGGCAAATGCGGGATGGGAAAGTCGATTTTGATCTCTTCGATTCCCGGTGTTTGGCGCGCGATGTGGCTTTGGCAGAACCCCAATCCGCAGCCCGCGCGCACCAGTTCCCAATAGGTGGTTTGATGGTCACAGCGCACGGCAAACCAATCCCGATCCGCAGGGATACCCATGCCCCGCATCTCTCGAATGATTTCATCGTTTGCGTCATAGCCCACGATATCATGATGGGGCAGGTCATCGGCCCCGGTGGGGCGACCTTTGCGCGCGATGTAGCTCTCGGCGGCAAACATGCCCAGTTCGATGTCACCGAGATGTTTGGTGATCATGTCGAGTTGCTCGGGGCGATACATCCGCACGGCAATGTCAGCTTCACGAAACAGCAGGTTCTGCGATTGATCGGATGGCACCAGCTCGATCTGGATTTGCGGTTCCTTCTGGCGCAGATCGGCCAGAATGCTTGGCATGACATGATGCGCCATGAAGATGGACGACGAGATGCGCACGGTGCCGGCCAGGTCGGTTTCCCCACCCGCTGCGGCCAGCGACAGGTCGGCCATGGCGGTCGCCATCCGTTGCGCAGGCGCGAGCAGCGCTTGGCCTGTGTCCGTCAATTCAAAGCCCCGCGCATGGCGGTGGAAGACCTCGACCTTCAACGTGTCTTCGAGCGTTTTGATGTGGCGCCCCAATGTGGGTTGCGAGGCATTGAGCTGCCGCGCTGCGCCAGACAGAGAGCCGGTTTCCGCCACGGCCAGAAAGGACTGGATCAACGACCAGTCGAGGTTTGAGAACGCCTTTTCCATTCATTTATGAATATCACGGCTGCGAGTTTCGCCAATACCTAACTGTCTTCGAATGCCGCATGTTGGTTTCAAGACGCCAGACAGCAGGAGAGAGATCATGGCACAGACGGTTTTGATACTTGGCGCAAACGGGCGGTTTGGACGCAACGCAGCGCAGGCTTTTGCTAAAGCGGGGTGGGATGTGCGCCCCTTTGATCGCAGCAAAGACCGGCTGCGTGAGGCAGTACATGGCGTGCAGGTGATCGTGAACGCTTGGAACCCACCGTATTTCGACTGGGCCACACAGGTGCCAAAACTGCATGACGAGGTCATTGCTGCCGCCAAGATGGTGGATGCCACGGTGATCGTGCCGGGCAACGTCTATGTTTATGGCGCACAAACCGCCAGTCCATGGGGCGTGACCACGCCGCATCAGGCGGCAAACCCACTGGGGCAAATTCGGCATGACATGGAGCGGGCTTATCGATTCAGCGAGGTGCGCACGATCATTCTGCGCGCCGGGGACTTCATCGACACCGAAGCCTCAGGCAATTGGTTTGACATGATCATGACGCCCAAAATTGGCCGTGGCGTGCTGACCTATCCGGGCAAGCGTGACGTGGACCATGCTTGGGCCTACCTGCCGGACCTCTGCCGTGCTGCCGTGCTGCTGGCGGAAAAACGTGATCAGTTAAACCGCTTCGAGGACGTGCCGTTTCCGGGTTACACGCTGACTGGCAACGCGTTGGTACAGTCGTTGGAGCAGGTGTTGGGGCGGACGTTGAAGGTCAAATCCATGGCGTGGTGGGCCATCCAACTGGCTTCGCCGGTGTGGAAACTGGCACCGCATCTGTTGGAAATGCGCTACCTGTGGAACACGCCGCATCGTCTGGATGGCGCCCGGTTTGAGGAACTGTTGCCCGAGTTTGAGCCCACTGAGCTGCACAAGGCTTTGGCGACCGCGCTGCCAGAGTCGGCGGTGCCTCAAAAAGCGATGTCGACCCAAACCATATGATGGCGGCTGGCTCTGATGTCTTTCACGGTCAGCAAGTCATGTCCAGGTTCTTCGGATCTGGGCCAAAACACCCCGGCGTCGCTCACCTGTAGATCGGCGCTGGGCAGGATATAATCGACCCGCAAATCCCCGGGCGTTGGCTCGCGCCAATCCACCGTGGGACCTGCTTTTGCCAGCGGGTCTTGCAAACGTGGATCAGCGAGCAAAGCTTGAATGGCCGCGTGCCGCCCTTCGCCCTTCTCCGGATCAAGGTTCGCGCCGCCCATCAGGACAAATGGGGGCTCTGGTGCGGGGCCAAGTTTGCCATCCAGCAGATGAGACCACAGACGGATTTCATCGGCATTGCGCAACCCGTTTTGATCCTCCGGCCCGTCAAATACCGGGGGTCCGGCGGCAAAGAGCATGAGCGTGACTGGGCCATCGGGATGCAGCACCGGCACAACCCAATGGCCGTTGGAGGATAATCGTTGAATGGCTTGCGCGTCCTCCGAGGGGAACGGTTGCCCATTCACTTCGGGCAGCGTGGCCTGCGGCAGATCCCGCCACAGCAGCGCCGAAAAACCTATTGCCTCGCCAAAGGGCCAGCGTGACAGCGCCACCATGCCACCGGCTCCGCGAAACTTGCCATACCCCTGCGCATCCGCAGGCGTGTGCAATCGACCGTCACCATTCATGTCCAGCCCAGTGGGAATACCGGTGTTGGGCGGCAGCGCAAAGACATGCGGGTAGTCCACCCCGCCTTTGCCAAACTGGTCGCGCAACGCCTTAGCACCCAACAGATCGGCGTCATAGTCCACACCTTGCAGGAACAGGATATCCGGCGCGAGATGTGTCACCACCTGCGTGATCGCCACCACCTGCGGATCGTCCCGCGTGATGTCGCGCAGCATGATCCCCGGCCCTTTGCGGGTGAGCTCCACATCATAACTTGCCACGCGGATCGGTTCCGCATGGGCAAAACTCACAAAAAACAGAATGCCAATCAGGCAGCCGAGGACACCGGATGCGTGCCGCGCGACGCGGCATAAGCGCGGCGGCGGTTCTCGTCGATCATGGTGGCAATGCGGCTCATGGCAATGCCGCGCATGATCATGCTGGCCGGTATGAAAGCCCATGCGCTGATGGTCCAGATCATTGTCATCGGATCGCTTAAATAGATCGGATCAATCAGGTCCGACATCATCTGAATGATCGCCGGGATTAAGAATGGCATAAGAAATCCTAACGCAATGTTAAGACGGCCATCCCGTTGCAGGCGGGGCAACACATCGCCGCCTGCGGTGGGGTCAAACAGTGGCAGGTTGATCCAAACGTTAAATGCCCCGTTGCGCGCGGGCCACTCCAGGATGCGGACAAAGAAGTAGAACACCGCCAAGGTCATCAGAGAGATCAGATAGCTGAGACCGGACGCGGTGCGCACCTCTTTAATCAGCTCCGGCGTGGCGTTGTCCGGCAACATGATCACCATCAACCGCACCGGCGAATAGGGGAAGTCAATCGCGTCACCGACAATGATGCCAAGCGCATGCAGGAATGCGGTGAAGGCGTTGGGCGCCACTTCGCCACGGGCAATCACTGAGAGTGCAAAGACGGTGAGAAAAATCGCCAGAAAACGCAGCCGGTTGAACGGCGGGGCGTGGCGGAATTCGATGAACGAGGGCGCGGTGGTCACGTATTCGATGAACACCAGGATCGAGCTGAAGATCGCGAACAGCAGTACAATGTGCACGACATCTTCGCTCACAGTGGGCAAGATGATGGCTGGCAAGGCAAACAGCAATGCTACCAGTCCCGCACGCGTTGCCGCGCCAATAATTCTGCCTATCACAGCTCGTGTCCCTTCAAACCGGATGTTGCGTTTTGTGGCTCTTTGGCCGTGCGATCTTGTTCCAACTTGATCCCGCTCTGACGGCGGGGTGCCTCATTTATGCCTTATTGTGGCACTTGCTTGGGATAAGTCTCAAGGTTTTGTTTGTAAATTGCTAAAAATTGCACGGAGTGGCGCGGTGACTGGTGCGCGATTGCATCAATGCGGGCGATGAGAAAAGGGATGTTTTTCAGGGGGATGCTAGATGTGGTGTCGTGAAAGTGGAGGTGGCACAACAGCGACATCACAGGAGGTCGCGGTTGTGAGTGTGGGTGCCACAATTGCGCCACAATTTGAACTCGTCTGCCAAAACGCTGTTTCAGAAACCGGAGGACACTACTGCGGTGGACGTCCAAGGGTTAGGTGATGCGTTTGAACATAGGTAACGACTGCCGACATGATGGCGTGCTGATCTGCGTAGTAGAACTCTTCCAGAGACGCCAATTTTTCCAACCTCTCGGCAAAGCGTTCTGATGGTTGAACGCTCCATTTTCGACAGGCTTTAGCGATTTGCTCCGAGGTCGGGTTTGGACTTATGCCGATGGCATCACCCGCTTGAGTTATCATGCGCGACAGGTCGGGCAGGCCGAGAAAATCCATCGCCTGTTTGCCCAAAGCGGCGCAGTCAGGCTGCATTTCAAAGTAGCTATACAGGCCGCTTGAGTTAATGCAGACATCAAGCTGATTGGCGGCAACAAGAAGATGCTCTTCTTTTGAGAGGGCTTCGTTGCCAAGTTTGGCCGCCGCATCTGATAACGCATAGCAGTATTCAAACCACTCTTCCGGATCCTTCAGAGCGTCTGACAGGGCGGCGTTTATGGCGGCGGCGTGATCGGTCATGCGGTTTGCCTAATGGATCGAGCGGAAGGGTCGTGTGCTGGCGCAAAGTGGCAGTTCTGCAGGATGATCTCCGCTGTTTTTTGCTTACTCATGTGCGCCTCTTGGTAAAATTGTAGAGCCGAGCACGGTGGTGACAAAACCGTTCATTCAAAACGCTGAGCTCCTTTTCGGTGTCCGTGTCTTCGTTCAAATTGTGGAACACAATGTCATTGAATGACCCCATGCCACCGTACATGGTTTGGATGGCATTACACAGGTGGGTTGCGTTTGTGATTTTCGTCACACCGCGAAGCGGATTGATCCAGAGCTTTCGCCCTTGGGAACTTTCTAAGAGCCCGATCAACACCTCTAACGCGCCGTGGATACGTTCCACCCGGCTTTTCTGCCCGAACAATTTTTAAACATGCACTTCTGACCAAAAGAAAACCCTGCACAACTTGAGCGGTTGTGCGGGGTCGTGTCAATCAGCGATTGCTGGGCTTACACCCAAGGGCGCTCTGCACCCGCCTTGGCTTCGTAGGCGTCGATGGAGGCTTCTTTCTCCATGGTCAGGCCGATGTCATCCAGACCGTTCAGCAGGCAGTGCTTTTTGAACGCATCCACCTCGAACTTGATGACGTCGCCGTCCGATGTGGTGATTTCCTGCGCTTCCAGATCCACGGTCATACGGGCGTTTTCGCCCTTCTCCGCGTCCTTCATCAGCACATCCACCTGCTCCTGCGGCAGCACGATCGGCAGCATGCCGTTCTTGAAGCTGTTGTTGAAGAAGATGTCGGCAAAAGAGGTGGAGACAATCACCTTGATGCCAAAATCGTCCAGCGCCCAGGGTGCGTGCTCACGCGAGGAGCCACAGCCGAAGTTGTCGCCGGCGATCAAGATCTGCGCGCTGCGGTACTGCGGCTTGTTCAGCACAAAATCTTCGATTTCGCTGCCGTTGCGGTTGTAACGCATCTCGTCAAACAGGCTCACACCAAAGCCGGTACGCTGGATCGACTTCAGGAAGCGTTTCGGGATGATCATGTCGGTGTCGATATTCACCAGCGGCATAGGCGCGGCGATACCGGAGAAGGTTTCGAATTTTTTCATAACGCTGGCTCCTTACATCAGCTCGCGAATGTCGGTGAGCTTGCCGGTGATCGCGGCAGCGGCGGCCATGGCGGGGGACACAAGGTGCGTGCGGCCCTTATAACCTTGGCGGCCTTCGAAGTTGCGGTTCGAGGTGGACGCGCAACGCTCGTTCTCCGACAGCTGATCCGGGTTCATCGCCAGACACATTGAGCACCCAGCCAGACGCCATTCAAAGCCGGCCTCACGGAAGATATCCGCCAGACCTTCTTCTTCCGCCTGCGCCCGCACAAGACCGGAGCCCGGTACGATCATCGCGCGCATGCCTTCCTTGATCTTCTTGCCCTTCAGCACTTCAGCAGCGGCCCGCATGTCTTCGATGCGGCCGTTGGTGCAGGAACCGATGAAAACGGTGTCGATCTCGATGTCGGTCAGCTTCTGACCCGGGGTCAGACCCATGTACTCCAGCGAACGACGGGCGGCTTCAACCTTACCACCTTCAAAATCTTCCGGCGCTGGCACCACACCGGTGATCGGCAGCACATCCTCAGGGCTGGTGCCCCAGGTCACAACCGGCTGAATGTCTTCGCCTTTCAGGGTCACAACCTTGTCGAAGTGCGCGCCTTCGTCGGTGTAGAGCGTCTTCCAATACTCCAGCGCCTGCTCCCACGCACCGGCTTTTGGAGCATGTGGACGACCCTTACAGTAGGCAAACGTGGTCTCATCCGGCGCAATCAAGCCAGCGCGGGCGCCGCCTTCGATGGCCATGTTGCAGACGGTCATGCGGCCTTCCATCGACAGATCGCGGATGGCTTCGCCACAGTACTCGATCACATAACCCGTACCGCCACCGGTGCCGGTTTCACCAATCACAGCCAGCGTGATGTCCTTGGCGGTCACACCCGGCTTCAGTTTGCCGGTGATCTCCACCTTCATGTTTTTGGACTTCTTCTGGATCAGCGTCTGGGTCGCGAGCACGTGCTCCACCTCAGAGGTGCCGATGCCATGTGCCAGCGCACCAAAGGCGCCGTGGGTTGCGGTGTGGCTGTCGCCACACACCACGGTCATGCCGGGCAGGGTCCAACCGTTTTCAGGGCCAACGATGTGCACGATGCCCTGACGCACGTCAGACACCGGATAGTAGTGCACGCCAAATTCCTTGGCGTTTTTGTCCAGCGCTTCCACCTGAATGCGCGACTCTTCGGTCATCTGCGCCGGGTCTTCGCGGCCGGCTGTGGTGGGCACGTTGTGGTCCGGTACGGCAATGGTTTTCTCCGGCGCGCGCACCTTGCGGCCCGCCATGCGCAGGCCTTCAAACGCCTGCGGGCTGGTCACTTCGTGTACGAGGTGACGGTCAATGTACAACAGGCAGGTGCCATCGTCGGCTTCATGCGCAACATGGGCATCCCAGATCTTATCATAGAGCGTTTTGGGGGACATGGGTCCTCTCCATTTTGTTTGGATAGCTGAAAATATGGCTGACGTGCGGGCACTCAAACGCGCGCCACTCGCTCATAGTGCGGCGATGACAGATTTGCTCTGACCAAAGAAGCGCCATGGCAAAAAGGCGCGGTCAGCAATGTCATAGATGCGTTTCATGCTTCTCCCCTACAGGCTCGCACAGATTCCTTCAAGCAGAAGCGCACAATCCGAAACAGCTGCGTTGCCGCAGGGGCAGACCCCGTGCAAGGATACGACTATGGCTGATGAAAACACCACAGAGACCCAAGACGTTGGCGATACGCAGGAATCCGAGCTCGACCGCATCGCGGGGGCCGAGCGCGAAGTTGCGACCACTCAGCCCAGTGAAACCAACACGCAAACCACCGAGATCGCGCTCAGCATCTGGGATCAGGTGGTGGATTTTGGTGAAAGCCTGCTGCGGCCCTGGGCGTTTTATCAGGTGCTGATTGCCTTGGCCCTGCTGGCGCTGGCCTATGCGCTGGCGGCGGTGATCAAACCACGGTTTTATGCCTGGCTCAAAACCCGCGAGGGCTGGTCGAAACTGCGCTATCGCTACGCGATGATGGTGCATCGGCGCATGGTGCTGATCGTGTTTAACGGGCTGATCTGGTTCACGGTTTGGGGCATGCGCGCGGTGACCTGGCCCAGTCGGTCTTACCTGCTGGTGGGGCTGGCCAATCTGGCACTGGCCTGGCTGGTGGTGGTTGTGGTGCTGCGTGTGGTGCAAAACACCACCCTGCGCACCTTCCTGCGGTATGGGGCATGGATTTGGGTCACGCTGGTGCTCACGGGATTACGCGATGATGCGGTGCAGCTGATGGACAGTATGGCGCTGCAGTTTGGCGAAACCCGCATCTCGCTCTGGATGATTGCGCAGGCGGTGTTGTTGTTGGGGCTGACCTTTGCCGTGACCCGCCTGCTGTCGCGCCAAGCCGACGCCCGGCTCAAACGCAGCGAAGACATCTCCCCCTCGATGCGGGTGTTGTTTGGCAAGTTGTTGCAAGTTTTCCTGTACACTGCTGCTTTTTTTGTTGGCCTGCGCATCATTGGGTTTGATCTGAATGGTCTTGCCTTCCTCACCGGTTTCATCGGCGTTGGACTTGGCTTTGGTTTGCAAAAGGTCGTCTCTAATTTGGTCTCCGGCCTGATCATTGTGATGGACAAGTCGATCAAACCCGGTGACGTGATTTCGCTCGGGGAGACCTTTGGCTGGATCAACTCACTGGGCGCGCGTTACATTTCTGTGGTCACGCGCGACGGCAAAGAGTTCCTCATCCCTAACGAAGACCTGATCACCAATCAGGTGGTGAATTGGTCCCATTCAGACAGCTATGTACGGCTCGATATCTTCTTTGGCACAGCTTATGGCGACGATCCGCATTTGGTGCGCAAGGTGGCGGTGGAGGCGGCGCAGTCCGTCAAACGCGTGCTCAGCTACCCCAATACGCCGGTCTGTCACATCGTGGGGTTTGGCGACAGCAGTGTGGACTATATCCTGCGTTTCTGGATCGAAGATCCCACCGGAGGGCTGACCAACATTCGTGGCAATGTCTATCTCGCGCTGTGGGATGCCTTCCACGAGCATGGCATTTCTTTGCCGTTCCCGCAGCGTGAGGTGCGCATGTTGGAAGGGGATGGCGGGCTGGCCACGCCTACTTAAACCCTTTTACAGTGGTCTAATATCCCGGGGGAGCGCTTGGTCTGACAAAGCGCGGGGGCTGTCTCCCTTTGCCAAAAACCGCTTAAAAACCGCTCCATCCCGGACTGAAGGCGCGAATCCCCCTTGCCTTTCGTTGAGAAAACCGCCAACCGGTGCTATCTTGAAATTACGCTCGGCACCGGGGCTGACGGGTGCGCTACAAGGAGGACAGACTTCTGTCTCTGAACACTGACGTGGCAAATGCTACTGACACAGGTCCGATTGTGACGTCGGACTCTCCGGATACGACAAGCGAGGCACTGCTTGCCCGTATTCTCACCTCTCTGGATGAAGACAAAGCCGAAGATGTGGTGCAGATCGATCTGCGCGGCAAAACTTCGATTGGCGATTACATGGTGATCTGCTCCGGGCGCTCCTCGCGTCAGGTGACGGCGATTGCTGAAAAGCTGATTGAGCGGCTGAAGTCCGAGTTTGGACGCGGCGCCAAGGTTGAAGGCAAGGACACAGGTGACTGGGTTCTGGTCGATACCGGCGACGTGATTTTGCACATTTTCCGTCCGGAAGTGCGCGAGTTCTACCAGCTCGAAAAGATGTGGGTGCCGGACGGCACTGCATAAGACTTCTGGCGGTCTGCACGGTTCTGCGGGCCGGAGGGCATGACATGGCACTGAAGGTGCACATTTGCGCCGTGGGAAAACTGCGGTCTGGTCCTGAGCGCGACCTCCTTGATGATTACCTCACCCGATTTGATCGTACCGGACGGGCCTTGGGCCTGGGTCCGGTGGCGGTGCATGAGGTGGAGGATCGCAAAGGCGGCGGTATGGCGGCCGAAGCGGGTTTGCTTGAAGGTGTGATCCCCAAGGGAGCTGTGATCTGCGCGCTGGATGAACGCGGCAAACTGATGAGCAGTCCCGAGTTTGCCAATATGCTCGGCGGCTGGCGCGACGATGGGCGCGGCGATCTGGCCTTTGTGATTGGCGGCGCGGATGGCATTGATCCGGCCCTGCGGGCGCGGGCGGATGCCAAGCTGAGCTTTGGTAAAATGGTTTGGCCACACATGCTGGCGCGCGTCATGCTGAGTGAACAGCTTTATCGCGCCGCCAGCATTTTGGCCGGCGCGCCTTACCACCGCGTCTAATTTTCTCTTCATCTTTTGAAACGTTAACGTGGGGCGGTGCTGCGAAAGCGCACCTCCGCAAAACAGTCGTGATACCGACGCGATACCGACGTGAATTTTGATTGGTTAATTCAGCGCGGCTCCTGCAGCAGCGCGGCGCGTGATTGAGAGGCAAACTCACGCCGCCCTAGGACAATAACTGTTACCAATACTCCAAGCAGCAGCATCACGGGCCCCAGTATCCAGGCCGCCGCCGCCAACCCAAAATAGATCGCCCGAATCCCCCGATTGAAACTGCGCGAGGCGGTGATGTTGATGGTCCCCGCCTTCTTCGCACGTGACAGTGCGGTAGGGTCTTTGGCGTCATTTGGGACGGCTGCCATCAGCACTGAACAATAGCCGAAGAGCCTGTGGGACCACACAAATTTCAGGAATGCGTTGCCGATAAACAGCAGAACGAGTACCAGTTTGAGCTCGAGAACAGAGGCCGGTTCTGCGGTCTGTGTGAGGTCTTTGGTCACCCCGGCAATTTGGTCCGTATTCCCGATCAATGCCACCAAGCCGCCGATGGCAATCATCGAGGAGGAGGCAAAAAACGCGGTGCTCTGACGTAGATTTCCCATAATTTGCGCGTCAAAAACCCGCACATTGCGCTCCACATAATGCACCATCCATTCCTGCCGGTAAAACGCCATGAGACGTGACACGGATGGGCGGTTTTTAGGTGGATTTTCAATGAGATGTGTGGTCAGCGCCCAAGCGACCAAGATGGTCAATACAGCGATGAAATCCAGTGTGGAAAATTGGGCGAGAAGCATGTTCGGAGTCATATCTGCACCCTAGCGTGAAGTAGTTGTGCTTGCCAGCCTCGATTATTGGTTATATTAGTTTACCAATTGTAGCGGAGGTCAGCCATGGACATGCCAACCCCAAATCCCGAAGTGCTCGCCAAAAAAGCGCACATTGTGGCGCTTTTGAAAGAGGTGCTTCCAGCCGATGCAGTGATCTCCGACGAAGTTGAAGTTCGTGCCTACGAGTGTGACGCGCTCACAGCCTACCGCTGCCCACCTTTGGCGGCAGTCTTGCCGGCTTCCACCGAGGAGGTCGCGGCGGTGCTGAAAGTCTGCCACGCGGAGAATGTCCCTGTGGTTCCACGCGGTGCAGGTACCTCATTGGCTGGCGGTTCCATGCCCACAGCGGATTCCATTATTCTTGGCGTCGCGCGCATGACGGAAGTGCTTGAAACCGATTACGAAAATCGTTTCATCCGCGTGCAGACCGGCCGCACCAACTTGAGTGTGTCCGGTGCCGTGGAAGAGGACGGTTTCTTCTACGCGCCAGATCCGTCCAGTCAGTTGGCTTGTGCGATTGCGGGCAACATTGCGATGAATTCCGGCGGCGCGCATTGTCTGAAATATGGCGTAACCACCAACAACCTGATGGGCGTGACCATGGTCACCATGGAAGGCGACGTGGTCGAGATTGGCGGCGCCTATCTGGACGCTGGCGGGTTGGATTTGCTGGGCCTGATCTGCGGTAGCGAAGGTCAACTGGGTGTCGTGACCGAAGCGACATTGCGGATTTTGCATAAGCCAGAAGGTGCTCGTCCCGTTCTGATGGGGTTTGACAGCAATGAAGTGGCCGGGCAGTGCGTTTCCGACATCATCAAGGCCGGAATTTTGCCTGTGGCGATTGAGTTTATGGACCGCCCCTGTATCCGCGCAACCGAAGCTTTCGCTGGGGCTGGCTATCCGGATTGCGAGGCGCTGTTGATTGTTGAGGTTGAAGGCTCTGACGAAGAGATTGATGCGCAGTTGGATCGGATATTGGCCATCGCGCGGACGCACAATCCGGTTGAGCTGCGCGAAAGCACCAGCGCGGATGAAAGCGCGCGGATTTGGTTGGGCCGGAAGTCCGCCTTTGGCGCGATGGGGCAAATCAACGATTACATGTGTCTGGACGGCACCATTCCGGTCAGCCAGTTGCCTTATGTGCTGCGACGGATTGGAGAGCTCAGTGAAGACTACGGTTTGGATGTCGGCAATGTGTTCCATGCAGGTGATGGCAATATGCATCCGCTGATCCTGTTTGACGCCAACAAGCCGGGTGATTTGGAGAAATGCGAGGCCTTTGGGGCGGATATTCTGCGGCTTTGTGTCGAGGTCGGCGGCTGTCTGACCGGCGAACACGGGGTGGGCATTGAGAAGCGGGATTTGATGGTAGATCAGTACCTGCCGGAGGATTTGGATATCCAAATGGCGGTGAAAGATGTGTTTGATCCCAAATGGTTGCTGAACCCAGCCAAGGTGTTTCCTTTGGCGTCCAGTGAAGCGCGTCGGATGGCGGCAGAGTGACAGGCAGGGAGCAGGCAGCCTCCTTTGGGTGGCGATGCTACCAATTCCCCCTAGGATATTTGAAGGCCAAGAGAAAATGATGACACCATCAACAGAGGTTGAACTGGCGGAAGCGATTGTGGGAGCCCAATCGGCTTTGCGCATTCAAGGTGGGGGCACGCGTGACATCGGCGCACCGGCGTCTGGTGAGGTCGTTTCAACAACAGGTCTCAGTGGTGTGTCGCTTTATGAGCCGGGCGCGCTGACCTTGGTGGCAGGTGCGGGCACGCCTTTGGAGGAAATTGAGGCCACATTGGCGGCGGAAGGACAGCGGTTGGCTTTTGAGCCGATGGATCACCGTGGATTGCTTGGTACCACTGGCATATCAACAATTGGTGGCGTTGTGGCGGGCAATATCAGTGGGCCGCGCCGCATTCAGGCAGGCGCTTGTCGCGATAGCCTGTTGGGGGTTCGGTTCGTGGACGGTGCCGGGCGCGTGTTGAAAAATGGCGGGCGGGTGATGAAGAATGTCACCGGATACGACCTGGTTAAGTTGATGGCAGGGAGCTGGGGTACGCTGGGGGTGCTGACCGAGGTGAGCCTGAAGGTGCAGGCGGTGCCAGAGGCAGTGGGCTGTGTGCTAATCAATGGATTGTCAGACGCGGATGCGGTGGCCGCAATGAGTGCGGCGCTTGGATCTCCCTATGACGTAAGTGGAGCGGCCCATGCACCCTCCGGTGTGGACGGCCATCCGGTGACAATGATCCGGATCGAGGGGCTGGAGGCATCTGTTGCCTATCGTGCTGCGAAGTTGACGGAGGCACTTGCAGGGTTTCGCGGTGAGGTGAGCGTTGAACGTGACGCGGATAAGGTCGCGGCAGGCTGGACTTGGGTGCGCGACGTGACTGTGATGCAAGGCGCTGAAGGGGACGTCTGGCGGATTTCAGTGAAGCCGAGCGATGGGCCAAAACTGGTTGACATGCTGCGTGCTCACCATTCAGACATCTCGGTTTTGTACGATTGGGGTGGCGGCCTTGTCTGGGTGCGAGTGCCAGAGGGATCTGACGTTCGGTCTGAGCCAATAGATGGCCATGCGACTTTGATCCGGGGGATACGCGAGAGCCGCGCTAGTTTGCCAGTTTTTCAACCGGAACCCGCGCCGCTGGCTGCGTTGTCGCAAGGCTTGCGAGCTAAATTTGATCCGCGCGGAATTTTGAATCCGGGATTGATGGGGTAATTTCATGCAAACCACATTCACCGAAGACCAGCTCAAAGATCCGGGTTTTCAGCGGGCCAATGAAATTTTGCGCGCTTGTGTGCATTGCGGGTTTTGTACCGCAACCTGTCCGACCTATCAGGTTTTGGGCGATGAACTCGATAGTCCGCGGGGGCGGATTTACCAGATCAAGGACATGCTGGAAAACGAGCGCGTGCCGGATGCCAAAACAGTGAAACACATTGATCGCTGTCTGAGTTGTCTGGCCTGTATGACTACTTGCCCAAGTGGCGTGCACTACATGCATCTGGTGGATCACGCGCGGGAATACATTGAAGAGAACTACAAGCGCCCCTTAAGTGATCGGGTGTTGCGCTGGGTGTTGGCACAGATTTTACCTTATCCGATGCGGTTTCGCTGGGCCCTGATTGGCGCCAAGATTGGCCGACCGTTTCGGTTTCTGATGCCGGATGCGCGGCTCAAGGCAATGCTGGATATGGCGCCAAAGTCTATTCCGCCGGTGAGCCGCAATGATGATCCGCAAAGTTTTGCACCGGTGGTAGAAAAAAGGATGCGCGTGGTTTTGATGACGGGTTGTGCACAGAAAGCGCTCAACACCGACATCAATGATGCGACCATCCGGCTTTTGACGCGGCTGGGATGCGAAGTGGTGGTGGCCGAGGGTGCGGGTTGTTGTGGGGCTCTGACGCATCACATGGGCAAAACCAGCGAGAGCCATGCAACAGCGGCCAAAAACATCAAAGCATGGTGCGCGGAGATGGATGGCGACGGATTGGATGCGATTGTGATCAACACGTCTGGCTGTGGCACGACCGTGAAGGACTACGGGCACATGTTCCGCAACGACGACCTCGCTGACGATGCCGCGCGGGTGAGTGCTATTGCGATGGACGTGTCCGAGGTTCTGATGAAGTTGGATTTGCCAGACGGCGCGGATAAGGACATCGTAGTGGCCTATCACGCGGCTTGTTCCTTGCAACATGGGCAGCAGATTAAGACTTACCCGAAAGATCTGCTGAAGAAAGCTGGGTTTACGGTGGTGGAGCCTGCCGACAGTCATCTGTGTTGCGGTTCCGCCGGTACCTATAACTTGATGCAACCGGAAATTTCCGGCCAACTCAAGGCGCGCAAAGTACGAACTCTTGAAGCAAAGAATCCGGACATCATCGCAGCGGGCAATATTGGCTGCATGATGCAGATTGGGTCGGGCACCGATGTGCCAATTGTGCACACGGTTGAGTTGCTCGATTGGGCAACCGGTGGGCCACAGCCGCGCGCATTGTCAGAGCCAGGGAAGCGGACCCCTGAGATCCCTATTCTGCGCTGATTATCGGCTTTTCTTTTTGATCAAGGGCATGACAAGGTCGTGCCCTATTTCCGCCGCAGGGCGGCTGTAGGTCAAAAGAAACCTGAGCGTGGAGACCTGATGTGGTTCGGTTACTGACAATTCTGGTTGCAATGGTCTGGGCCAGCTTTGGCGCGGCTCAGGATACTGCTTTGCAGCGTCTGGACACGGGGGAGGCTGGGCGCGATTGGGGAGCAGTTGGGCGACTTGAGATTGACGGTCGAGGGTTCTGTACCGGTGCCTTGATTGCTCCTGATCTGGTTTTGACCGCGGCCCATTGCCTTTACGACAAGAACAATGGTGCGGCATACGACGTAGAACAGATCGAATTCCGCGCAGGTTGGCGCAATGGGCGTGCGGAGGCGTATCGGTCTGTGCGGCGCGCGGTGGTGCATCCGAAGTACACGTATAGTGGCGCTGCTACGCTTGAGAACGTGCAAAATGATCTGGCGCTTCTGGAGTTGCATCACCCTATACGCAACACGCGGATTGCGCCGTTTGAAACCACAGGCGGTCTGAGAAAAGGGTCAAAAATTGGTGTGGTTTCTTATGCGGTTGGCCGTGACGCGGCCCCGTCTTTTCAAGAGGTTTGTCAGGTGATGGGGCGGCAGCGTGGTGTCCATGTGTTGTCCTGCAATATCGATTTTGGCAGCAGTGGTGCCCCGGTTTTTGTTTTTGAGGATGGCACAGTTCGGGTCGCATCGGTGGTCGCGGCGAAAGCAGAGGTGCGTGGCAGCAAAGTGGCGCTTGGAGCGGCGCTGGATCACACTTTGCCTGAGCTGCTTGCCGAACATGGAAAAACCTCCTCCCCCTCAGGTGGCCTCGGGTCTCTACAAGATCGAAACAGCACCGGTGCCAAATTTGTGCGTCCCTAGTTTTTGGAGAAGTATTATGCGGATTTCAGTCTTTGTGGTTTGGGCAATTGCTGCTCTTGTGTCATTGCCTGCAATGGCTGGCGACCGCCTGCAACCTTTGACTAGCCGCGGTGATTTGCTGGGCTGGGAGGCGTTGGGGCGATTGGATATGCGCGGGACAGGGTTTTGTTCCGGCGCGCTTATCGCACCGGATCAAGTCTTGACGGCGGCTCATTGTGTTTTTGATCAGAACGGCGCGCCAATTTCACCAGATCAGATTGTTTTTCGCGCGGGGTATGTCTCTGGTGATGCATTGGCGGAACGGCGCGTGAACCGTGTGGTGGTCGACAACGGGTATCAAGACGCGGGGAGTGGCAAGATCAGTGGGAAAATGATCCCGCATGACGTTGCCTTGTTGCGATTGGAGTCCCCGATCTCGACGGTAGAGGCCAATCCGTTTGCCATTCATGTTGATCCTCAGGAAGGCGAGAAAGTGTCTGTGCTGAGCTATGGCCGGGGCCGTAGCGAGCACCTTTCCTGGCAGCGGGATTGTTCCATTTTGGAACGTGGCTGGGGGATTTTGACATTTGATTGTAATGTCACCTTTGGTTCGTCAGGCGCACCGGTGTTTGTACGCTACGGCAATCGGGTTCGGATTTTGTCCGTGGTTTCGGCCACAGGCGACAATGGGCAGGGGCAGAAGGTGGCTTTTGGGATGGAGTTGCCGGAGGTCGTGGCTCAGCTCAAACATCGGATGCGTGTTGGAGACCGGCCAGCGGTAAAAACAGCGACAGGTGTCACACGCCTTAAGGTAGGGACCCGCAGTGGCGGAGGAGCAAAATTTGTGAAGCCCTGATGCGCAGGGGTTGAAACCGAATTTCTCCAACATAATTCTATATACGTAAGGCGCCGATGATCGGGTCTTACACCCAACCGCCTGTCCGAATGGAAGGCACTTACATATTGTTGTCGCTCAATGGAGGATAACCCATGCGCACTTTTGATCTGGCTCCGCTGTACCGGTCGACCGTTGGTTTTGATCAGTTGGCAAATATGATGGACCGCGTTCTGTCCAATGATGTCGCCCAGCCGAGCTACCCCCCGTACAATATCGAAAAAACCGCCGACGATGCGTATCGTATTTCGTTGGCTGTGGCTGGTTTTTCAGCCGACGACCTCAGCATTGAAGTCAAGCAGAACGCTTTGATTGTGACAGCTAAGAAAGGCGAAGAGTCTTCTGAGAAGACCTATCTGCACCGTGGCATTGCCACCCGCGCGTTTGAGCGCCGTTTCCATTTGGCGGACCATGTCCGTGTGACTGGCGCAAGCCATGAGGACGGCATGTTGCACATCAACCTAGAACGTGAAATCCCAGAGGCGTTGAAACCGCGCCGGATTGAAATTTCCAGCGGTGCGACCAAAGCCGTCGAGCAGGATGTGGTTGATGCGAAAGCCGTCAACTGATCCGACCTAACTGACAAACAATCTTCCCTTGTTGTCAGGCGCGCGTTCCGAAAGGGGCGCGCGTTTTTGATTGGTTGTGTTCTTAACCTGTGAAGGGCATGGTGGCCGGACGTTTTCCAACACTCGGGAGTGGCGCGTGAATCTGGGCGCTTTGTATTCCAGCAATTTCCGCGCCTATGTGTTTGGCGCCGCCTTTGGTCTGCTCGCAATATGGATGCAGCGTATCACCATTGGCTGGTTGGCCTGGGAGATGACGGATTCCGCTAGCTTTGTTGGCGCAGTCGCGTTTCTGCTGTTTGCGCCCTCGATTGTACTGTCGCCATTGTTTGGCGTCTGGGTGGATCGCTGGCGGGTGAAACACACAATGCTGGTGCTGCAGAGCATCAATGCAGTCTTGAGTGCCGTGCTTTGGGCAGTTGTGGCGCTGGGCTGGGCAACGCCGTTTCTCATTGCGTTGATCACTTTGTTGATCGGCATGGTAATTGCCGCGAACCATCCTGTTCGGATGGCGCTGACACCGAGGCTCGTGCGGCGCGAGCATCTGAGTTCGGTGGTCACGATTGTGGCGATCAATTTCAACATCGCGCGAATGGTGGGGCCGGCTGTTGGCGGGTTACTGATTGCAATCATTGGTGTGGCGGAAACGCTTTTTGTGCAGACGCTGCTGTTTGGCCCTTACCTGTTTGTGATTGCGCGGCTCACCCTAAGACCGCGGCGGGACAGTGGCAGTGCGCAGGAGCCGTTTTTCAAAGCGTTGGGCGCGGGTGTTCGATACGTCTGGCAAACCGAAGCGGTGCGCGAGGCGATGTTCATTGCGGGCGCATTGGCGTTGGTGGCGCGGGGCGCGCTGGAAGTATTACCACCGCTGGCGGACGGAGTGTTTGAGCGGGGCGCGGATGGGCTTGGCGTGTTGATGAGCGTGACTGGGATGGGCGCAATCCTAGGTGGGTTCTCGCAGGCCGCACTGCCTCCACAGGCGCCGGGGAGATTGCCACTGACCACGAGGCTGGCGATTGTCTTTGGCCTGATGCTTGTCGCTATTCTTGGATTGTCACCAACGTGGGAAGTGGCCTTGGTGGTGGCCGCAGGGATGTCTTTTGTGACCACGGTGACGGCGATTTCGACACAAACAGCCATTCAACTGGATCTGGAAGATGACATGCGGGGACGTGTCATGAGCCTGTGGGCTGTGATTGCCGCTGGCGGTTCGGCCTTGGGGGCGGGCGCGATGGGGGTGTTGGCCGACTGGCTGGGATATCAGACCGCGCTGGTGTGGACCGGCAGCTTGGCCGCGCTCGGCGTGGCGGCTTATCTTTTGCTGGCCCGGCTCAAAGCTTAAGCCCCGATGCCTTTAGACACCGGGGCTTTCTGCCAGTCTGACGGGGGAGAGTCAGATCAATTGGCGGCAGGTTCGATGTTGCCGATGTTCACGAACATTGTCTCGCCGGAGTGATCATCCACACCATCGTTGTCGGTGGAGAAGAAGGCGGTGCCGTCTTCAAAAATCGCCAGACCTTCGACCTTGTCCAGAACGTAGCCACCCGTTGCGGCTAGATCGCTCAGCAGGTCGCGGACAAGAACTTTGGAGACAACCGGCAGTTCGCCACCCAATGGCGCAGGCACCATTTCAGAGGCAGGAACGCGGTAGATCTTCTTGGTTACGGCGCGGTGGTCATGCTGGTTGTCACGCTCCACGATGTAGACCCAATCGTCATGGGCGACGATTTCGGACAGACCCACCCAACCTGTGTCTGGCTTGGCTTTCGGATAGTGCACGGCGCCCCATTCCTTGGTCTTAAGGTTGTAGGACACGAGTTTCACGTGATCTGCTGGATCGTCTTTCCACTCGCGCTGCACGGCCATCCAGAGGGTGTCGCCGATCTTGGTGATGCCTTCGAAGCCGAAGCGCTTTTCGACGGCGGCCAGTTCTGCCGGGATGCCAAATTCGCCTTTTAGGTTCTTGATCGCGCCGTTGGCCTGCACGTGATAAATAGCGTGCGGGATCAGGCGCTCTGTGCGGCCTTCGGACGCCACGTAGAAGCCGCCTTTGCCGTCCAGCGTGATGCCTTCGAGGTCAAGCTTCTGCGCTGGTGCGCCGTTGCGAGTGACACGGATCACGTCCACGATGCGGGCCGGGGTCTGGGTGGTGTCGATCTTGAAGATCGAGGGTTGGAAGCCGTAGAAGCTGTCATTCACTGCCCAGATGATGCCGTCCTTGTCCGCCACCATGCCGGAGATCGCGCCCCAGCCGATGAGCTCGTCCGCGCCTTCGGATGTCATGTGTGGATAGGTTGCTGGCGCGTCCTGATATTCAAACAGCATGACGTGCGCGCGAGCGCCGCCGTCTTCGATCAGGTCTTTTTCGTTGGCGGAGACCAGCAGATTACGCTCTGGAATAGCCACATAGCCTTCTGGGCCAACGCCGGACGGCAGCAGTTGTTTCAATACAGGCGCGGCTGGGTTGGTGACGTCATAGACGCCCACTACGGAAGCGCGCTCGGCGCCAACAAACACGTAAGGCGTGCCGTTGAAGGTGGCGAAGGTCACGCTTTCAGGTTCCACGCCTTTGCTGTCGGAGCGTTTGTCCGGGTAGTGACCGATCTGGATGATGGCTTTCTCAAAGTCGGTGCCGTTTTCATATACAACGGAGCCGCCTTTGTGGAAGATGGTCCAGCCGCGGGAGCCGCCGTCCATGTCTCCCTCGTTGGCTGTGGCGAAGTGGTTGTCATCGATCCATGCGACGGCGTCTGGCTCGCGCAGGCGACCTGCTTGGCTTTCGGTGAAGATCAGCGCACCGCGTTCGTCTGTTGCGTCGATGCCGTCCAGATCAACCGCGCCGGCGGAGAAGTGCGAGGTAATTTCGCCGTCTTTGGAGACAACCACCATGTGGTTGTTTTCCTGCAAGGTCACAACCGTTTCGCCAAGTGCGTTGATGGAGACATACTCTGGCTCTGGATCTTCCGGGGAGACGTCTGCAAGGCCGGTCATGTTGACCATACGCAGGGTGTCACAAGCCAGATTGCCGTCTTTCAGGTCGACCATGGCCAGCATGCCAGCTGGCATCTGGCCAGTGCGGCCGTCGCCGAGGTCTTCGTCACGTTCGTTTTCGATTGCGACAGACACGAAGGATGCGTCTGGTGCGATTGCAACGCTGTCTGGCTGGCCGCCGAGGTCACAAGAAACCGCGATGGTCCCAGTTTTGATGCTGATAGCTTGCAGGGTGCCGGAGGGTGCCGTGTAGCTCTCGGATGTGTTCACGCCAACAATGGCGATGTCGCCCATAACCCCTACGGAGGTTGGCTCACCAGATAGCACAATGTTGCCGAGCGGTTTTGGGTTGGCGGGATCAGTGATGTCGATGCGGCCCAGAACACCCAATGGACTGTCCGTGTAGACCAAGGTCATGCCGTCAGCTGTGGCTGCGATGATTTCCGCAGAAGTCTCGCGTGTGGTGTCCTCGCCAGCGGCCATATTTTTGACCACGGGGAAAGAGGCAATCCGGTTGAAGTTCATCTCTGCGGCGGCGTGACCTGCGGTCAGAGCCAGCGCGGAGGTCAGGCAAAGGCTGCGAAGCAACATCTGTGCGTCTCCGTGTTGAATACTGCGCGGGGCATCGCATGGGCAGGTGACGCATCTGTAACGCGGGAGTGACAGATTTGTTAAAGCCTAGGGGTGGGTGTCGCAAAAGATGTTTGAGGTTTGAAATAGTTTCGCCCAGAGTGCGGTTTAGTCTTGGGGAGAGAGTACATGGATTGGGACGACGCATATTCAAATGGCGCGTATATTGAAGGCGCGGAGGGCTATCCGCCGCGCTGGGAGCGTGAGGCGGACGCGTTTCGCAAAACTGCGGACGCGGAGTTGGACATCGCCTTCGGAGACGGAGGGCGACACAAGTTTGATCTGTTCTGGCCTGCAGGGACGGCCAAAGGCCTGTTGGTATTTGTGCATGGTGGCTACTGGATGGCGTTTGACAAGTCGTATTGGAGCCACTTTGCACGCGGGGCTGTGGAGCGCGGTTGGGCCGTAGCGCTGCCATCATACGATCTCGCACCCGATGTTCGGATTTCCGAGATTACCAAACAAGTTGCGGCGGCTGTGACTAAGGCTTGTGCGCTTGTTGATGGCCCTGTTGTTCTGGCCGGTCATTCGGCAGGCGGTCACCTTGTGGCGCGGATGATCTGTCACGGGGTGTTGCCGGAAGATGTGGCCGCGCGGGTGTGTCGGGTTGTGCCGATTTCGCCGCTGGCCGATCTGCGGCCGCTGATGAAGACGGCGATGAATGACAAGCTGCAACTGGACGCGGTGGAGGCGGACGCGGAAAGTCCAATGTGGCAAGCGCCGCGTGAGGCTGTCGATGTGACGGTGCTGGTTGGGGCGGCGGAGCGGCCAGTGTTCCTAGACCAAGCGCGTTGGCTGTCGGACGCTTGGGGCTGCGACCTAGTTGTGGCGGGCGGCAAGCATCATTTTGATGTGATTGACGCCTTTGCCGATCCTGACAGCGATATGGCGCGGATGCTGTTTTCCTAAGCGCGAAAGCAAGGGAGTGTGTCACCTTCCTTGGGGGTGGCATGCCACACGCCGCGCGCAATGGCCCGTGCGAGACAGGTGGCGGCTGCATGGCCGAGCCAGAGTGTGTCGGCGATGTCGTTGTCCAGAGGTTTGGCGTTGGTACTGATACCAAAAATGAGGTCGCCGTCCATTGGGGTGTGCGAGGGCACGAGCGCGCGGGCCATGCCGTCATGGGCGGCGGTCGCCATGCGGGTGCATTGGGCCTGTGTTAGGTCCGCGTCAGTTGCGACAATCGCGATGGTGGTGTTGTGACTGGAGAGCTTGGTGTTGGGCAGTTCGCTAGGAGCCGAAGGCAGGAGGCCGTTCCCGCCAAACTCGGTGCCCACTTCCCAAGGGGCGGCCCAGAAGTGTTTGCCATCCGGCGATGCATCCCCAAGAGCATTCACAGCAACCAAAGCGCCGACCGTGTGACCTGACGGAAGCACCATGCTGGCTGAGCCAAGTCCGCCTTTGTGCGTTGCAAGGGTTCCCCCCGTGCCTGCGCCGAGAGAGCCAAGCGCAAAGTCGTCGGACGCTGCCTCTAAAGCCTCAGCGCCAAGGGATTTGTAGGGGTTGGTGTCCCAGTTTTTGTCACCGCCGTTCAGCAGATCAAAGAGGATCGCGCCGGGCACAATCGGGACAGTTTGATCGCCGACAGGAAAGCCGCGGCCCTGTTTGCGGAGCGCGTCTGCAACACCGGATGGCGTGTCCAGACCAAAGGCGGAACCACCGGACAAGGCGAGTGCGTCGACCTGCTGCACTGTTTTGTCGGGCGCCAGAAGATCTGTTTCGCGGGTGCCTGGCGCACCGCCCATCACAGAGACGCCACAGGTAAAAGGCGTATCGCCAATCAACACGGTGGTGCCGGTTTTGATATGGTCGTCCTGCGCATTGCCAACGCGCAAGCCGGCAACGTCCGTGATCAGGTTTCTGGGTCCGGTTTGCATTGTAGTGCCTCCTGTTGGGGTCACAGTAGGCGCGTAATTCTTGGGCGCAAGGTCGCGGTTGAGACATCTGTGTCGGATTCTGCTTGTTCCTGTGCTTGGGGATTTGGCAGGATATGAGCAGCATTGGCGATGGCGTCGCCACATTCCTCAGTGGAATGCGCACTAATCTATCCAGTCCTGAACGCCGGGACCTCTTTGATCGGAGGTCAAAATGACTGCACGTCCAGAATTCTATCGTTTCCACAATGGCGAGAAAGCGCCGTTGCAATTTGCCGAAGCTGAATATGCCAACCGTGTGGCCGGTCTGCGGGCCATCATGCTTGAGCATGGGGTTGACGCGGCTGTCTTCACGTCCATGCACAATGTGTCCTATTACTCAGGCTTCACGTACTGCGCCTTTGGGCGGCCCTATGCGGTGGTGGTGACACCGACTGAATGTGTGACCATTTCGGCTGGCATCGACGCAGGGCAACCTTGGCGACGGTGTTATGGCGACAACATCACCTACACCGATTGGCAGCGCGACAACTACTGGCGGGCGATCAAGTCGATCACCGGCGGCGGTGCGGTGATTGGCATTGAGGGCGACCACCTGACTTTGCTGCAGCAGGGCAAGTTGGAGAGTTTCTTGGCACCGTCCAAAGTGGTTGATCTCTATGAACCCACCATGCGTCAGCGGATGCATAAGAGTGCGGCGGAAATCGAAATGATCCGCGCTGGTGCGGCTGTGGCCGATGTGGGGGGCTATGCGATCCGGGATGCCATCAAAGAAGGTGCGCGAGAGATTGATGTGGCCATGGCGGGCCGCGATGCGATGGAACTGGAGATTGCTAAGCGGTTCCCGGACGCGGAGTATCGTGACACTTGGGTGTGGTTTCAATCAGGCATCAACACCGATGGGGCGCATAACCCTGTGACCGCGCGCAAGTTGCAGCGGGGCGATATTCTGTCGCTCAACACTTTCCCGATGATCTCTGGCTATTACACCGCGCTAGAGCGCACGCTTTTTGTCGGAGAAGTGGACGACGCAAGCCTGAAGATCTGGGAAGCCAACGTCGGCGCACATGAGTTGGGGATTTCCTTGCTGAAGCCCGGAGCGAGCTGCGCGGAGGTGACGGAGCAGATCAATGACTTCTTCGCTGAACGCGATCTGCTGCAATACCGCACCTTTGGCTATGGCCACAGCTTTGGCGTGCTGAGTCATTACTATGGCCGCGAAGCTGGGTTGGAACTGCGCGAAGACATTCCGACGGTGCTGGAACCGGGCATGGTGATTTCCATGGAGCCAATGTTGACCATCGCAGATGGGCAGCCTGGCGCCGGTGGATACCGGGAGCATGACATTCTGGTCATCACAGAAGATGGCAATGAGAATATCACCGGCTACCCCTATGGGCCGGAGTTCAACGTCGTCGTTTAACACGATGTGAGAAAACGTGGGTTTTGGCTGCGCGATTGCGTGGTCAAAACCTCGCGAAATGCGGGTGCGCTTCGGCAAGCCCTTTCTTTTGCCGTGCACATTTGCAACACTCTGTCCAAATTAGATCCGAGTCTGATGTAAATGGGTGTAACATTCCCCATATCAGCCTCAACATATTGGAAATAGGGAGTGTTTTATGGCAGATTTTGAAACTCAAGTACGTGAGTCTCAGGCACAGGTGGCCGAAGCACAAAGCAAGATTGCGGAGCTGACTGGGCGCATCGATGCGGCACGGGCAAAGATGAAAACCGGTGACGATGTGGCGATTGATATCGAAAACGCGACATTGGACGATGTGCATGCGCACACGGATGTGATGAACGCCAATATCGCTGAGCTGATCATGGGTTTGGACGATGTTACCGCGGCGTTTTCCAAAGACTTTGACCAGATGCGGGACAAGACCGGCTGGGAGAGTTTTGTTGGTATCTTCAGCCGCGGCAAATCCGAGTCGATGCGTGCTGAGCGGATCAAAACGGCCAACATCGATGACAAACTGCAGGATTTGATTGCCAAGTCCGATGTGATCACCAAGCTGTTGGAAGGCCAGCTGTCTGTTCTGGAAGAGCAGAAGGTCAAGGTTGAGGCCAATCTGGCCGAAACGCTGGATGAGCGTGAATTCACGGTTGGGGAACTCGAAAGCCTGCGCGCCGAGATTTTGGGCATGGATCCCAAGATCATCGAGATCGAAAACAAGATTGCGGTGGAGCAGGACGCGGCGGCGCGGACCAAGCTGGAAACCGAGCTGGCGGATCTGAACAAGGCCTACAACGAACTGGTGCAGCAGGAGCAAGTGAAGCTCGCAAAAAGCCAGACGTTGGAGCGCTATATCGAAAAGGGCAAAACCTGGGTCGACTCCCTGCAAAATCAGGCGGCGACACAGATGGTGCTGATCAACAAGCTGCAGACAGACACAAAGCAGCGTGTGGTGCTCTATGATGCGCTGACCAAATCATTGAAGACCGCGCAGCAGCAGGACATTGCGCACCGGATCAACGAGATTGGTGTGGAGACCGACAAAGAAGCACAGGCCTCCATGGCAGCGATTGGCACGGCGACGAACCAGCGCATGGCTGACATGATGGAAGCCCATGAGGAGCATATGGTGTTTGCACGCGACGTGTTGGAAGCGAAAGCCAAGGCGGATGAACGCTTTGCACGGCGGTTCCAGAAGATTGTCGAGAAACACGATAAGAACCTGTATGGGGCGTGACTTGTCGCAACTCTTAGGCGGTCTCAGCGTTGCATTGCTGCTTTCATTCTTTCTGATTGTGCATGTTTCAGTGGGAGGCGTCGTGCTGGAGTATCGAACCAGTGAAGCTGGATACTACCTGCTCGTACGCGATCCTGAGAAGCATTGGGTTGAAGTTTCTTTCTTCAAGTATTGGTTATCAATGGGAACCTACGTCTTTCATGTTGCATTAGTCTTTGGTGGGATGGCGTTTGGCTCGGTTTTTGCTTTTTTGAGATTCTGCCGGAGCAAAAACCATCAACAATGATTGATGCGGAAATTGAGAATGCCTCAGATTAGTTTGGCTTTGAATATGAGTGCAACAGCAGGCTACATGAACGGTAAGAGGGCCATTTCGAACGTCTTGTTTTCAAGATCCGCTCTGCAATTGCATGCGATCCGTGACTCTGCATGTCCCGAGGGGAAGAATGACTGACACAACCAAAGACCACACTGCTTTGATGGAAACCCGCGCGTCGCGGCGGTATTTTCAGAAGTTTGAGCGCATCACCGAGCATCTGACACAGGTGGCGGCGGCGCGGGCAGCTGAGGGGGCGATTGGGCAGAACGAGGTGGAAATCCTCACGCGCTATCTGGCGTCGATTGGCTACACCTTCAAAGCGCTGAGCATGAAATACCTGCTGGTTGGGCGGCAGACCGGGCAGTTCTTTGGCAGTCTGGCGATGGACGCTGTGGAGAGCGGCTTTCCGGTTTTCAACGAGTTGCTGGTCATGGCGAATGACGCACAGCAGGCCGAAAGCCATTTGCGCAATATGCCGAGCGCGGAGCAGCTCAAGGATGACATGCTGCGCGCCATCATCGGCGATCAGGAGATACCGACCAGGCTGCAATTCGCGCTGAGCCAGCGGCTTTACTATGAGGAGCTTCTGAAGGGCGAATTGTTCTGGGCGCAGAACCATCCGGAGGTGCGCTGGCAGGGCAACCTGTCGGAGCGGCGGCGAAAGTACCTGCTGCATTGGGCGGTTTATGACAGTCAAGTGAACTTGCCGACGATCTACCTGATGGACCTTGAGGACACCGGGCGGCGGGCTTTGCCCAAAGACGAGCGGCGCTGGCCCGAGGTGCAGGCGCATCTGATGGCACAGGCGGTGGGTGGTTTGAAGCTGGTGACCATCGCCAAAGGCTTTGACGAGAGTTTTGATGACCTGCATCCCAAACGGCTGCGGCGTATTCATGTGGGGCCGATGTATTCGAGTGCCTTCACTAAGCAGTCGGGGCCGATCCGCGAGGTGTTGGAGGCCGCGCGCGCACCGGACGGTGAGGATTGGACCTTGGCCTGGACTACGGAAGATTTGGTGAGTGAGCGCGTTACCGATGAGCGGTCCGGCTGGTTTGGTACGGTGGAGCGGCAGGTTTTTGCACTAGACCCGTTTGCTGGGCACTGGGCGGACACAGGCGCGACCAGCATGGAGCGCTCAATCATCCTTCCCCAGCGGCCGTTTCAGGCGCTCGAAGAGCTCAATCCACCGGGGTTTGGCAGTGTGACCAAATATGTGGTGAGCGCGCAGGGGCGGGTGTTGCGGTATTGAGTTGGCGATTGGCGATGCGCCTAGGGCAATAGATTTTTGAAAAGTTGAAGTTTGGGGTGGAGATTTAGATGAGCCTGACAAGTGATCAGATGGAGCTGCGCGAAGAGGATATTCGCAAGCATTATGACGCGGCTGTGGGGATGCTGGATGGCTTTGATCACACCCCGCGGATTGCCAAGGGCAAGGACCCGGTGGCAGCGCCGGAACGCTCCAGCGGGATTGGCACGCGGCGGCGGTTTCGCAGCACCACGCCGGGGTTGGTGACACGTTCGACGGCGCGCCCCGAAGGCGTGCATTTGGTGGAGCGCATTGAGGGCGCGGGCGGGGAAGATCCGCTGGTGTCGCCGGTGCAGGCCAACGTGCTGCATGGGATGCGGCGGGCTCTGGCGATTGCTTTGGCGGTGGGCGAAAACTTTGCTGAGTCGTCAGGCTTGGCGGATTTGAAGCGGGACAATCTCGCGGGCGCTCTGGGCGCGGATAAGAAGACCGCGTTTTCCGAGCTATTGGCGGCGGAGGCGTTGGCGGTGTCCTATGTCTTTGCCAATGCCACGTCGTTCCTGCTGGCGCCTTTGCTGGGCGAGACCCAGGTTGAGGTCGGCGAAGTTGAAGAGGTTCTAACGGACAATGCACAGTTGGCTTTGCATGGCGCGTTGTGGGAGCTCGATCAGGATATTGCCGCGCTGGTCAGTGATGAGGGCCGGTTGGTCGCCTGTGTCTGTGCCTTTGCCGAACAATTGATGGAGAAGGTGGCTTTGCGGGCGCAGAATGCACCGCAGTTGGGGGCTTTTGTCGGCGCGAGCTGGAAGGTTGAGGCCGATGACCTGACCATCAATGGGTTCACCCCGGCGCGGGCCGCCAAAGGCACAACGCTGACCATGAGCTTCAAAAAGCCCAACGAAGTGGTGGGCAACCACATCGCCAAATATCAGGCGATGAAGCTCGCGAAGATGCTGATGGCCTATGATTTTGACCGGCGCCTCAATCCATTTGCGGAGTTGGGCGGGTTCATCTTCACCTTCATGGGCGACGGCGCGCCGGGCACGGGGAAAACCACGCTCATTCAGATGATGGCGGGGCTAATCAACGACTATTGTCAGGTGGCGGGCTATGCCTTCCGCTATCAGAACTTCGGCATCGACAATATCGACAGCTATCAGGGCAAATCGGGGCAGAACGCCAAGGCGTTTGTGGCCAATGTGCTCGACCCGCAGGTGATTGGCTTTGGCACAATTGATGACATTGACCAGATCGCCGGGAAGCGCGGCGATCGGCAGAGTTCAGCCGGGCAACAAGAGGTCACGGCGGTGTTTATGGAGGCCTTTGCGGGCGCCAACACTGTGGTGCGCGGCAACTGTACCTTTGGCATGTTCTCCAACTATCCGGAGAATGTGGACGACGCGCTGCGCCAACGCGCCGGGGCGCGGTTCCTGGTGGACGGGCCGCAAACGCGGGAGGATTACATCGATATCCTCGCGCTGTTGATGGGCAAGAACCATGACATTGCGCTGGGCGATCACGCGCTGTTTGAGGCGCAGGCCATTCAGAAAGCCGTGGCGGCGAGCTTTGAGAGCCACAACCGGCCGCATGAGGAAGGTTTGCTGAACGTCTTTGACAAGGTGCATGGGCAGGTTGGCGAGCTGGACACGATTGCCAAGATGGGCACTTATCTGAAGGCTATTCAGGAGGCCGATCCGCGTTTCACAGGCCGCGCGATCAAGAACATCACGGATGCCGTGAAAGTGCGGGCGATGGATTTTGAATTGCCGGATGCATGGATGGAAAATCCGGAGCTGTTCCTGCAGAAGGATTACGACACCAAGAAGGCCATGATTGGCGAGCTGCGGGTGCCGATCACCACCGATATGGTGGTGCAGGAAATCAACCGCTATGCGGACAGCGAGTTCCGCTATGCAGACAAATCCGACGAGGTCGCGATTGCCAATATGGTGCGCGACATGGGCCGCACGGAGGCGGCGAAACGGCGGTATCTGGAGGGCAAAGGGTGAATTGCTACGTTCCTCTATTTGTCGAGGTTGCTCTTCTATTCGCTGCGATTTCGATCGGGATTGCTGCCTCGGGAGGCCCGTCGCGGCGGTCTTCGAATGTCGAGCAGACCGATCATTGGAGGAGGCTGGCTGGAACAGTCATCAAGCTGGCTTGCATAGCTGGTGGTTTTTTCATGGCCAATGTTTTTGCGATCGTTGCATCATCTGGTGGGTATGATCGAAGTTCCGGAGTTTGCGATCCGAACTCCCAATTGATTTCAACATATCCTTGGTCCTTTTGGGCCTTAGTTGCTGTTTTTTCTGGAATCATCGCAGCGAAGTTTTATTCCGTTCAGTTAGGTCAGGGTGTCCAATGACAACAGATCGTGCAACTGGCACAGAATTTGTTCGGCGTTCCCCATTTCCAAATCGAGGAGCTGGTCTGTCAATTTTGAAAGGAAGCCTGGGATGTTCGTGATCGACAGCATTGGGTTCTGGAACACGGCGGTGCCTGTGTTGCTGCTGGCGGGATTGGCGGTGTTGCTGCCGCGTGTACTGGTGGACCGTGAGACGCGGTCACACGGCAAAGTGCTGCATGGGATTATGCTGTCGGCGGCGTTTTTGCTGGCGATTGGCTTTTTGATCTCCATCGCGCTCACCCAGATGCGCGGGTTTGAGGCGGTGGGCCATTTTGAGATCGACCCGCTGGGCGCGGCCTGGGTGCATCTGCGACTGTCGCTGATGGCGGGGATCATCTGGGCACCGATACTGGGGTTCATATGGTTTGGCCACGCGCAAGGCGTTGAGGCGCGGCGTGGGCAAGACAAGGTTTTGGAGAAGTAATAATGGTTCAGAATGAGGCGCGGAAATTTGTTATTGAAGCAGAAGGTTTCCCTGATCTGGCCGGAATGATGTTGGCAACCGTTGAAGCACTCAAGGAAATTGGCGGCTCCGCTACGATCCATGAACTGGACGAAAAAGTGGCCGAGATAGAGGGGGTGTCGGAGGCCGAGCAGGCGCATATGATGGTTGGAACTAATGCCAACCAAACGCGACTGAACTACTATTTGGCCTGGGCTCGGACGTATTTGAAACGAGGTGGTGCTCTTGAGAACTCCGCCAGAGGTGTCTGGACCTTGACGGAATCCGGCAATCGGCTTGCGTTGATAAAAGATGCGATGGCAATTCTTGATCAAGTCAATGAAGAGGAAAAGAAAAGAGCGCGCCTTCGAAGGCAAAAGAATAGACAACAAGCTATTGAAAATAAGCAGCCGACGCAGCTGGGTTTGCCTCAGTTGGGCGAGGTGTCCACTGAGACGGAAGCATGGACGGACAAGCTGCTTGAGGTTATGCGCTCGATGGATCCATCAGCTTTTGAGCGGCTCGCTCAACGACTTCTGCGAGAAGCTGGTTTCACCAAAGTGGAGGTGCGAGGAAAGTCAGGCGATGGCGGAATCGATGGAGTAGGCGTTCTCCGCGTAAACTTGGTGTCCTTTCAGGTGTTTTTCCAATGTAAGAGATACAAAGGAAGTGTTGGCTCCTCAGAAATCAGAGATTTTCGAGGCGCAATGATAGGAAGAGCGGATAAGGGTCTGTTTATTACGACTGGGACATTCACAGCGCAGGCTTCGGATGAAGCAACAAGGGACGGCGCGACCGCCATCGACTTAATTGATGGCCTTAGACTGTGTGAACTTCTCAAGGAAAACAATCTCGGCGTACAAACTCAGATGATTGAAGACGTTCAAATTGATGCCAAATGGTTCGAGGCGGTGTGATGCACAGACTGATCCAACGCGGCTTGATGTTTGGCAACCTGATCGAGGTGGCCTCGCCGGTTTTGGTGGAGCGCTATAACCGTGCGCTTAAGCATCTGACGGGCAAGACCACCAATCTCACCGATTTTCACATCGATATTTCGGGCTATTCGCCGGAAATTGGCGATGAGCTTAACGATCATCTCTACCTCAACCACGGGGGCTGCAACCGGCAGTTCATCCTGCTGACCACGGATCAGAAATCCGCGCCGCTTTTGAACATCAAGTTCTCCACCAGCCGCGATATTCTGCGGCATTTCATTGAGGAAAACGAGCCACAGCTCTTTGCTCTGACCGCAAGGGATGCGGTGGCGGGCGAGTTGGTGAATTCGGTGTTCTCAGTCAGCCAGCCCAGCAAACTTATGGATATTCGCAAGGTCACGATTGAGGCGGACACGACCGAAGGCACGCTGCGCGATGCGGAGAAGCTTGGCGAGCTGGCGGATCGGTTCAAGCAGGAGGAAGACGGCTGGTTTGACGATGTGCTGATTGCCGACATGATCACGTTGGCCAAACGCACCGGCGATGTGACGCGCAATCCGGTGAAGCTCAAACATATGGAATTTGATCAGCAGGACTATTGGACCGCGCATTTTGGCGGGGTCTTCCTGTTCCGTGGCTTGGCGCATCCGGCGGTGATCACCGCGGGCGACAAGGCGGAACTGGGTAAGCTGCCAATCAAGTACACGTTTGATTTCAAAGACCGAAATCAGATTGCGAAGTTTCTGGACTACAACGATCTGGCCGAGCCAATTGTAAAAGCGCGGGGTGTGGATGGCGCGGCCATTCTGCGCCAGAAGATGGATTTCATCGTTGTGGATGCGGCGCAGGAAGCCGGTGTGGACCTGACCGGGGCCACTCGGAGCGACATTCGCCGATTGGCGCGGAACCATGCGGAACAACTGCCGCCGGAGTATCATGAACTGCGCAAGATGGTGGATTGGGCGGAGAGTGACGGCAAATGGCCGAAGATCACCAGCGACCATCCGGCCTATTTCTACACATTGCGGGCGACGGACACGGATCAGCACGATCTGGTGAATATGCTGCTGGCGGAGCTGGCGCCTAAGGACATTCGGCAGCTGTTTATCTGCCACAAAGAGGTGTTTTATCGACTGTATCAAGGTTGGTCGGAGACCAAGAAGAGCTTTGTGGCGGATTTCCTGGAGCGGGAGTATCAGGCTGACAAAGTGGGCGCGCGTGAGGCGCTGTTTGGCTTTGACGCGCCTTTGGAGATGCCCCGTGTGACGCGGCGGGCGTCTGAGGATATGATCGCGCGGGTTGGCCCGTGGGGCGCGGTAAGGAGGTAGATCATGTTTGCATTGGCCAGACTGGCGGTCGTGGGCTTTGTCGTGCTCACCATTGTTTACATCTGTCTGTCGCTCTACTCGCGCGCCAAGCGGCGCGACAAGCTTGAGGCGGAATGGGACCGCGAGGGCATGAGCGGGGACCGGGACGCCTTTATCGAGCAAGGCCTTACCGACTATGACGGCTCTTTGCGTCGCAAATTGATCTGGGGTGTCTATATCATCCCTGTGACCGTCGTGATCGCGTTGATCTACTTTATGAATTTCCACTAGGGGGACCAAAGACATGGTCTATGTGAAATGGGGCTTTTGGACGCTGTTCTGGCTGTTTGTGGCGGCGTTCTTTCACTACACGCTGCCGCAGCACGATGTGGTGCGGATCACCGACACCTATGAAAAGCGGATCGATTTTGGCGAGAACTCGATTTTTTGGGCCAAGGAAGACAGCGGCAATGCGGTCGGCAATGTAAACCGCGATGTTTTCTTCATTCAGACCAAGTTTCCGAATGAAAAGGTGATGGTCTATCGCAACGAAGATACCTCGGCCGGTTGGCCTCCGTATTTCAAGTTCGACACTGCGAATTTGCAGGCTGAGGCGGCGGATATGAAGTCGTCCGCGGATGCACCGCAATGGGTGGCTGTGAAGCACTATGGCTGGCGCAATGAGTTCCTATCGATCTATCCGAATGCCGTGGGTGTGAAGGCAGTGGAAGGGCCGGATGTGACCTTTATTCCATGGTTGAACATCCTGATCCTGACCGTGTTTTTCGCTTTCGTTTGGGCGATTTACGTTCGCTGGCGGCGCTTCCGTCAGGCGCGGATTGATCCGGTGCTAGAGGATATGGGCGACAGCCTGGAAGCAGCGGGCGACAATTTGGCTGAGAAGCGGGGGCGGTTCCGCGCCTGGCTGGACACCTGGCGCGGGAAGGCGCGTTAACGCATGCCGTAGTAGAGGCCGACCACGTGTTCGGCCTCTGCAAAGAACAGCCAGCGCGAGGTTGCGACACCTGCGACGTGGCTGAGGACTGCGATGATTGCCAAGACGTGGCTGAAGGGCAGCAGCAAGCAGATGATGGGCAGCACGAAAGTGAGGCCAAAAGCGATGCGGCGCAGTTTTTGTGCGTGTTTCCGGCCGATGACGTAGATGAACTCTTTCACCAGATAGTTGGGCGCGGTGTGAGGATGTGCCATGGAACGCACGGTGCCGCGCTCACCTAACCCCGTGGCTGTGCCGAGGTCGGTGCCGCTGTCGGACAGGGCTGCATCACCACGTTGCCACCAGATGAATTGGAAGATCGCGGCGATCACAAGCAGCAGGATGGCCATGTTCACGCGACCTGAAAGAAGTGCGCCCCCAGCAAGTGAGAAACTCAGGTAAAGGGCTGGCGTCAAAGGAGTTTTCCAGCGCGGTACGGTGTCGAGCTGGGCGTAAATCATTGAAGTGGTGAAGACCGTGAACAGCGAGAGAGCCGCACCGATCAGACCCAATGCGGTGGCGTTCATTTCAAGGAAAACCAACGATATCGCGTGTAGCCCCATAAAAAGAAGGGCGAGGACGGCACTAACGCCCTCACGTGAAAGCCAGCTGCTGCGCCATTGGGAGAGGGCCCGCCAGGCACGTTCAGGGTGGCCGAGGTGGAAGGTGGAGGAGATCAGACCGCCGACAGACAAGGCATAAGCAATTGCAAAGAATACAAAAGCTGCGAGGCCGGTTGGCGGCGTGGGATCAATGCCAAGCCAGAACAGGAGGCCGAAGCCAAGGCCTGAGAGCGTTGAGAAGACGATGACGGATGGTGCTGGATGCATTAGGCGGTCCCTCCGGGCAGTTTGTCGAGGGCCTTGTCGAGCCAGCCGAGGAAGCCTTGAGGTTCTTCGGCGACGGGTTCCAGAAGTGGTGCCAAAAGGCTTTGGTCGTCCCAGGAATCTTTGAGGCGCGGTGGCAAATATTTATTGACAGGCAAGGTGCCCATTTCCGGCATAAGGTCAAACCCGCCCCTGGATTCAACAAGTTGGCTGACTTCTGAGTTGGGATCTGAGAGGTCGCCAAAGTGTCTGGCACCGGCGGGGCAGGTGCGCACGCAGGAGGGGATTTGATCCCCCTCCGGCAGGTTTTCGTTGTAGATGCGATCCACGCAAAGGGTGCATTTCTTCATCACGCCTTCTGCTTGGTCCAGCTCGCGCGCGCCATAAGGGCAGGCCCAGGCGCAAAGGCCGCAGCCGATGCAGTGGTCTTCGTTGACCAGCACAATACCGTCTTCAACGCGTTTGTAGCTTGCCCCGGTAGGGCAAACGGTGACGCAGGGGGCATTTTCGCAATGCAAACAAGACTTTGGGAAGTGTACGGTCTGCGCGCTGCCTTGCTCCGGTTGGATCTCATAGCTGTGCACGCGGTTCAGAAAGGTGCCCATCGGCTCTGTGCCATAGGGACGTTGGTCAGACAGGGGGGCGCCGTAGTTTTCGGTGTTCCAGCCTTTGCAGGAGATCACACAGGCGTGGCAGCCGACGCAGGTGTCCAGATCGATTACAAGGCCGAGGGTGCGGTCGGTTTTGGCGGGTAAATCGGTCATTTTTTCACATCGGTATTGCGTCGGTATTGCGACTGTATCGCGGAGGTGTGGATTTTGAGGCTTTTATGTCTCATTTGCCCACCTTCCATTCCAGATGATCCGGGCCTTGGGGCACTGGTGACTTGATGGAATCAAAGGCCGGTTGGCTCTCTGCCGGCGCATCTGCTTTCTCTATTTTCACGCGCAGGTCGAACCACGCGGCTTGGCCTGTGATGGGGTCCGAGTTGGCCCACCGCAAGCCGTCGCCTTTGGGAGGCAGCAGTTCATGGATCAGGTGGTTGAGCAGGAACCCCTTGTTGGCTTCCGGCGCGTCCTCGGAAAGCGCCCAGGCGCCTTTGCGTTTGCCAATGGCGTTCCAAGTCCAAACGGTGTTCTCGTTGAGTGCGGCTTGATGAGCCACAGGCACAGTGATCTCGCCGTGGGCAGAGGTCACACGGGCCCAGTCGCCCTCGGCAAAGCCGTGTTTCTCCCATAGCTTGGTCGGGAGGTAGAGCGGATTTTCGCCGTGAAGCTGGCGCAGCCAGGCGTTTTGGGTGCCCCAGCTGTGATACATCGCCATAGGGCGTTGGGTGAGCGCGTGCACGTTAAACTCGTCCGGATCAACGCGGGCGTCTTCCAGCGGTGCATACCAGATCGGCAGCGGCTCCATGACTTCTTTGAGGCGGTCCCGCAGATGATCCGGCGGTTGCAGGTCTCCATGCCCTTCGGCGGCGCGCTGGAATTTCCGCATCGGTTCCACATAGAGCTGGAAAAGGAAAGGTTGTGGCGCGTCATAGAGGCCGATTTGCACGGCCCAGTCCTGATAGTGCTGGTTCCACGGCTTCATGTAGAGCGCGTTGTCCGGCACGTGTTCGATGGCAAAGCCACCGTTGTCGATGTAGCGCTGAAGCTGATCTGGGTTGACCTCGCCTCGGCCAAATTGGTCGCCGTCTTCGCCGCGGAAACCCGCAAGAGGCCCAACGCCAGGACGGCGTTCATGGTTCACGATGTAGTCGGCGTAGTCCTTCCACTTTGGTGTGCCGTCCTCGTTGAGGAAATGTGGCAGGCCAATGCGGGCGCCAAGCTCGATTAGCACGGACTGGAAGCCACGCACATCACGGTCAGGCTCAATCACCGGCCAACGGATCGCATCGGCGGCGCCGTCTGCTTCGCAAATCGGGCGGTCTAAAAGCGAGATGCAGTCGTGGCGTTCCAGATAGGTGGTGTCCGGCAGGATCAAGTCGGCATAAGCGACCATTTCCGAGCTGTAGGCATCAGAGTAGATGATGCGTGGGATGCGATAGCCGCCGTCGTCATTGCGGTCGGTCAGCATCTTGATCACGCCCGAGGTGTTCATCGAGGAGTTCCACGACATGTTGGCCATGTACATGAACAGCGTGTCGATTGGGTAGGGATCCTGCGCGTGGGCGTTGGAGATCACCATGTGCATCAGGCCGTGCACGGACATGGGGTTTTCCCATGTGAAGGCCTTGTCAATGCGGCAGGCAGAGCCGTCTTCGTTGATTTGCAGGTCTTCTGGGCCGCGCGGGAAGCCGAGGTGCGGACCCGCGAGAGGCTTGCCGGGACGGCCGTAGCCGTGGGGCGTAGGGTGGGCCTCTACCGGCTTGGGATACGGCGGTTTGAAGCGGAAGCCGCCGGGGACTTCGACGGTGCCCAAGAGGATCTGCAGCACGTGTAGGGCGCGGCAGGTCTGGAAGCCGTTGGAATGCGCAGAGATGCCGCGCATGGCGTGGAAGCTGACCGGGCGGCCCGTCATGGTTTTGTGGGTTTCGCCGCGGAAGTCGGTCCACTCCTGCTCCAGCTCAAAGGCTTCTTCAAAGGCCACACGTGCCAGTTCAGCGGCGATGGTCTTGATCTTTTGGGCGGAGATACCGGTTTTCTCGGCGACGTTTTCCGGCGCGTATTGCGGATCGAGATATTTCTCGGCCATCAGGTGCATCACTGTGAGGTGGGTGACACCGGCCTGACGGTAGGTGGCCGACAGATCGGGGCGCACGCCTTTCTGGTCAAACGGTGCGGGCTTGCCGGTGTTGCGGTCAATCACCAGCTGTTTGCCATCCGCGTCGCGCATCAAAAGGCCGGTTTCGGCGTCCACCAGCACGGCGGCGTTGGTGTATTGCGCGAGGTAGTGCAGGTCGATTTTGCCGGCCTTCATCAGCTCATGCACGAGGCTGAGAATGAAGAGACCGTCGGTGCCGGGCGTGATGCCGACCCATTCGTCAGCCACAGCGTTATAGCCGGAGCGGACAGGGTTCACGCCAATGACCTTGGCGCCGCGGGCTTTGATCTTGCCGATGCCGGCCTTGATCGGGTTGCTGTCGTGGTCTTCGGCGACGCCAAAGATCATGAAGAGTTTGGTGTGGTCCCAATCCGGTTGGCCAAATTCCCAGAAGGCGCCGCCCATGGTGTAGATGCCCGCCGCAGCCATATTGACCGAGCAGAAGCCGCCGTGGGCCGCGTAGTTGGGCGTGCCAAAGTGCTGCGCCCAGAAGCTGGTGAAGCTTTGGGATTGGTCGCGCCCGGTGAAGAAGGCCAATTTGTGCGGGGCAGTTTCATGTAGCTCGGTGAGCCAACCAACGGCGGTGCTCATCGCCTCTTCCCAGCTGATCTCCTCATACTCACCGGAGCCGCGTGGGCCGACCCGTTTAAGGGGCTTTTTGAGGCGGGACGGCGCGTTGACCTGCATGATCCCGGCGGAGCCTTTGGCGCAAAGCACGCCCTTGTTCACAGGGTGGTCACGGTTGCCTTCGATGTAGGCAACCTTGCCGTCTTTCATGTGCACGTTGATGCCACAGCGGCAGGCGCACATGTAGCAGGTTGTCTGGCGTACCTCGTCGGAGACTTTGGGCGAGGTGTCGAGCTGGGGCTGCTGGTAGGTCATGGTGCGGCCTTGAAGTTAACGTGCATCATTGGTGCATCAGTTGGTTGTGGCGTGGCAAGGGGCATCAATTTGAAATCACCTTTTGTCCATCGGCACGTAGGGGCGCATGTCGGGGCCGTTGTAGAGCGTGAGCGGCCGGATGAGGATGTTGCTTTCCTGCTGGTCGATGCACTGGATGATCCAGCCGGGCATGCGGCCAATGGCGAAGATTGGCACGTAGAGGTCCATCGGGATGCCGTGCAATTGGTAGATCACACCGGAGTAGAAATCGACGTTCACGTTGAGGCCATGGCGCGCGTAGGGCTTCATCGCCTCGACCACACCTTGCAGGATTTCGTACCACTCTGGTGCGCCCATTTCCTCGCCAAGTTTTTTCACGCCGTCGCGCATGTGGCGCGCGCGGGGGTCTTCGGCGCGGTAGACGCGGTGGCCAAATCCGGTGACGGCCTCGCGGTTTTTGCGCTTGGCTTTGACATAGGCGGCGGCGTTATCAGGCGTGCCGATCTCGTGCACCATTTTCATCACGTCTTCGGCTGCGCCGCCGTGGGCAGGGCCTGCCAAAGTGGACAGCGCGGTGACGATGCCGCCGTGCAGGTTGGTGTCGGTACCGATGGTGACGCGGGCCGCAAAGGAGCTGGCGTTGGCGCCGTGTTCGGCGTGCAGGATGAAGTCGACATCTGCCAGTTTGGCGGCGTCCTCTGAAGGTTTCTCACCCTTGAGCATCCAGAGCCAGTTGGCGGCGTGGCTGAGGGCCTTGTCGGCAGGAACGGGGTCACGGCCGTTGCGGATGTTTTCGTGGGCGGCGATGATCATCGGGACCTGAGAGGTCAGGCGCAGGCCGTTGGCGAGGAAAGCTTCAGGGCCAGTTTTCTGGCTGTCTTCTTCAAGTGCGGCGAGGGCGGAAACAGCGGTGCGCAGCACGTCCATCGGGTGGCCGTCTTTGGTGGCGCGGATGATGTCGTAGACTTGTTCCGGCAGCTCACGTGCAGCTTTTAGCGCGGCGTCGAAATCTGCCAGTTGGGTCTCAGTTGGCAGCTCGCCGTGGATCAGCAGGAAGCAGACTTCTTCAAAGGTGGACTGCGTGGCGAGATCGTGGATGGAGTAGCCGCGATAAGACAGTTCGCCTTTGGCACCGTCGATGTGAGAAACACCGGAGCGTTCGAAGTAGACGCCCTTGAGGCCGCGGTTGATCTTGACGTTTTCGCTCATGGGTGGCTCCTTAGTCGCGGAAATGGGGGAGTGGACATGTCAGCACTTGAGAAAGCTATCGAAGGCGCAAAGGCGCGCAATGCACGGGTGGTCCTACCGGAGATGGAGGACGACCGGATTGCGGTAGCGGCTGAGAAGCTGCGGGCTGATGGGATTTGCGAGCCGGTTGCGCTGGGTGACAATACGGAGGCGTATGTCGCCGCGCTTGTGGAAGCTCGCGGGGTAAAAGAGGCTTTGGCGCGGCGTATGTTGAGCCGGCCGTTGTTTCGCGCGGCGGCGATGGTGGCGGTGGGTGAAGCGGACGCCATGGTGGCTGGCGCGGTGGCGTCGACCAAGAAAGTGATTGAGGCGGCGAGCATTGGCATCGGCTTGGCAGACGGTGTGTCAGTGGCCAGTTCGTTTTTCCTGATGCGGTTCCCGGATGGGCGCGAAGTGATTTTTGCCGACTGCGGTTTGAATGTGGACCCGGATGCCGAGGCGCTGGCAGCGATTGCGCAGGCGTCAGCACGGTCTGGCGCGGCGCTGTTGGGTGCGGCACGTGTGGCTCTGTTGTCTTTCTCGACAGGCGCGTCGGGCACAGGGCTAAGTGTGGACAAGGTGCGCGCGGCGGCGGAAGCCACTGGATTTGTTGGTCCCGTGCAGGGCGATGCAGCGCTTAATCCGCGCGTGGCCGAGAAGAAAGGTCTGGGCGCCGGGGATGCCAACGTGTTGGTCTTCCCGTCGCTCGATGCAGGCAACATTGCATATAAGCTGGCGCAGGAGTTGGCTGGCGCACAGGCCCTCGGCCCGATCCTGCAGGGCTTCCGGAAACCAGTGTGCGACCTCAGCCGCGGCGCGACGGTGCAAGATATCGTGGATGCGACAGCGGTGTCGCTGGCGCTGGGGTGAGTTGCGGTCATGCGGCCTCCATCAAGGAGGTCGCGTCCATGGCAATCATGCGCTCTTCTTGCGCTGGCACCACCCAGACCGCGACCTTAGAGGTTTCAGCATGGAGACGTGCTTTGCGGGCGTGGTTGGCGTCCGGATTCATGCGCACGCCGATCCACTCCAGCGATCGAAGGATGCGCGCGCGGACGCCAACAGCGTTTTCGCCAATACCGCCGGTAAAGGCGATGGCGTCCAGACCTTCCATGGCGGCGATTAACGATCCTGCGTGACGCACGGACCAATAGCAGAAATGCTCAATGGCAAAGGCGCTGTCTGCGCTCGGATCAATCATGAGATTGCGCATGTCAGATTTGCCACCTGACAGGCCAAGCAGACCACTCTCGTGGTTGAGAATAGCCTTGGTGCGGTCCAGTCCATTTTCCTCTACCAGGCGCAACACGGCGTTGGCATCAATGCCACCGGAACGGGTGCCCATGGTGAGGCCGTCTAGCGGGCTGTAGCCCATGGTGGTGGCAATGGATTGGCCGTTTTTGATCGCGCACAACGAAGCGCCATTGCCAAGGTGGAAAGCCAACAGACGCGAGGGCAGTTTTTCACCAGAGATTTGCGGCAAGGTTTGCACCAAAGACGCGTAGCTTAATCCGTGAAAACCATACCGACGGATGCCTTTGGTCTCCATCATGCGCGGGATGGCGTAGCGGGTGGCAGCTTCCGGGTTGGTGGCGTGAAACGAGGTGTCAAAGCTGGCAAATTGCGCCAGCTCCGGCGCGATCTCGGCCAGTGTATCCACGGCGGCGAGGTTGTGAGGGTTGTGTAGCGGCGCGAGCGGCGTGCAGGAGGCGATTTCGGCACGGACTTCGGTGTTGATCCTGACTGGCGCGGTGAGTTTGCGCCCGCCATGTACCACACGGTGTGCGGCGGCCCGCAGGTCCGTGACAGACACGCCTTGGGCTTTTAAAGCGTCCAAAACAGCCTTGAGTGCGGCGCGGTGGTCGATAAACGGCAGATCGCGGGACGTGCCCGCGATGGTCAGGGAAGAGGCACCGCCGATGCCTTCGGCAATACCAGTGATATGCTCGGTCATATCGCCATCGAACACAGCAAATTTGATCGAGGACGACCCGGCGTTGAGCACCAGAATGGGGCTTTTTATGCCGGGTCGGGCCATGGATTAGCCAGCCTTCTGCGGAACCATGTCGGCGGCGTCGATGCCCGCCACGGAGACAGGCTTTTTCATCGCGTCACGACGGAAGGGTTCGCCCAGTTCCTGGTTGATCATGGCTTCGATCAATGTGGTCTTGCCGTGGTTCATCTGATCGTCGATCGCCTTGTTCAGCGCGGCGGTCAGCTCATCCATGGTGCGGGCCACAACGCCTTGCAGGCCACAGGCTTGCGCGATGCCAGCATAGGACACTTGGGTGTCCAGCTCGGTGCCCACAAAGTTGTCGTCAAACCACAGGGTGGAATTCCGTTTTTCCGCGCCCCACTGGTAGTTGCGGAAGACGATTTGCGTCACTGCAGGCCATTCGCCGCGACCAATGGCGGTCAGCTCGTTCACCGCGATGCCAAAGGCGCCATCGCCTGCAAAGCCGCAGACCGGCACGTCCGGCTGGCCAATTTTGGCGCCGACAATGGCTGGCAGTCCGTAGCCGCAAGGGCCAAACAGGCCGGGTGCGAGATATTTGCGGCCTTCCTCAAAGGAGGGATAGGCGTTGCCAATAGCGCAGTTGTTGCCGATGTCGGAGCTGATGATGGCTTCGCGCGGCAGGGCGGATTGGATCGCGCGCCAAGCCATGCGTGGCGACATCCAGTCCGGCTTGTCAGCGCGGGCGCGTTCGTTCCAGGTTGTGCCGGGATCGTCGTCCTCGTGGTCCATCGAGGACAGTTGCTGTGCCCAGGCGGATTTGGTTTTGGAGATGCGGGCTTTGCGCTCTTCGCGGCCTGCATCGCCTGCGGTGTCTGCCAGCTGCTCCAGAATGCCAGTGGCGACTTTGGCAGCGTCGCCCACGATGCCGACTTCGACCTTTTTGGTCAGGCCGATGCGGTTGGGGTTGATGTCCACCTGGATGATTTTGGCATCCGCAGGCCAATATTCCATGCCGTAGCCCGGCAGGGTGGAGAAAGGGTTCAGGCGGGTACCAAGAGCGAGGACGACGTCAGCCTCTTTGATGAGTTCCATGCCGGCTTTGGAGCCGTTGTAGCCCAGTGGGCCTGCGAACAGCGGGTGGTTGCCTGGGAAGGCGTCATTGTGTTGATAGCCCACGCACACGGGTGCATCGAGGCGTTCCGCCAAAGCGATGGACGCTGGGATGCCGCCCTCGGACAGAACTGTGCCCGCGCCATTGAGGATGACCGGGTTCTTCGCCTCTGACAGCAGTTTGGCAGCGTCTGCCACAGAGGATGTGCCGCCGGAAGAGGCTTCAAACTCGATCGGCTCGGGCAGGTCGATGTCGATCACCTGAGTCCACATGTCGCGCGGGATGTTGAGTTGAGCCGGGCCGCAGAGGCGCTTGGCTTGCGAGATCACGCGGGTCAGAACTTCGGCAACACGGGAGGGGTCACGGACTTCTTCCTGATAGGCCACCATGTCTTTGAACAGCGCCATCTGCTCGACTTCCTGAAAACCACCCTGACCGATGGTCTTATTGGCGGCCTGAGGGGTCACCAATAGCAGCGGGGTGTGGTTCCAGTAGGCGGTTTTTACGGCGGTCACGAAGTTGGTGATGCCGGGACCGTTTTGCGCGATCATCATCGACATTTTGCCGGTGGCGCGGGTGTAACCGTCGCTCATCATGCCTGCGGAGCCTTCGTGGGCGCAGTCCCAGAACATGATGCCCGCTTTGGGGAAGAGATCCGAGATCGGCATCATGGCAGAGCCAATGATTCCAAAGGCATGCTCGATGCCGTGGCGCTGAAGCACTTTCACAAAGGCTTCTTCGGTGGTCATTTTCATGAGGCAAACTCCATGCTGCGCCCGACTCTTGCGGTGGGCGTTCCTTTTGCATGGAAAGTACGAACTGCGGCAATGTGGCGTTAGGGCCAGATGGGGTGTCCGGATGTATCCAGATCAGTCGCACCCAAGCGTGCGGGCGATGCGGGCCACGCCTTCGGGGATGCGCTCAGAAGGTATGGAGGAATAGCCTAGGCGGTAGAAATTCTTGGGCGGTGTGTCCCCGGCAAAAAACGGATGTCCCGGTTCGATTAGGACACCTTCAGACTTGAGTTCTGCCGCCAAAGTTTCGGTATCGACCGTCGTGTTGGCGCGCATCCAGAAGGACGATCCGCCAAAAGCGCCTTTACCGGCAACGGTCAGGCCTGATTGATCAATGGCGTCCTGCATGACGGCGCGGCGTGTTTTCAATGCTTCGCGGATGCGGCGGATCAATGCGTCGTAGTGACCAAGCGAGAGGAAATACGCGGCGGTACGCTGTATGTGTCCCGGAGGGTGGCGAAGAACCGAGGCGCGCAGGGCGCGGGCCTCGCGGATGAAGGCTTCGGATCCAACGAGGTAGCCCAGGCGCAGGCCGGGAAAGAGAGATTTGGAAAAGCTGCCAACATAAATGACGCGGCCTTCGGTATCGAGCGATTTCAGCGCTGGCGAAGGGGCGTCCAGAAAGGACATTTCAAACTCGTAGTCGTCTTCAACCACCAACGCGTCGATGTTTTGGGCCCGTTTGAGCAAGGCATGACGGCGGGCCATCGGCATGGTGGCGGTGGTCGGACACTGGTGGCTGGGGGTGGTGAAAATGACATCTGCCTCAGACGGGATCAGGTCGGGGTTGAGGCCGTCCCGGTCTACGTCGATGGCGTCCACATGGCAGCGGGATTGATTCAGGATGTCGCGTAGGGCGTGGTAGCAGGGGTTTTCAATGGCGGCTGTACGACGCTGAGTCAGTAGAATTTGCGCGGCAATCCACAACGCGTTTTGGGCGCCAAGGGTGATCAGGATTTCCTCGGGGCGCGCGATGATGCCTCGGCGCGGCAGCGTGTTGCGGGCGATGAATTCGACCAGTTCGGGGTCGTCCTGGTCGTAGTAGTCCGAGGTCAGCGCGGTGAAGTCTTTTTGGCCCAAGGCCTGCAAGGCACAGAGCCGCCAATTGGCGTGATCAAACAGGCTGGGATCGGTCTGGCCGTAGACAAAGGGGTAGCGGTAGCTGGCCCAATCCTTGGGTTTGTCCGGGGTGTCACCGCCCGTGAAGCGGCGCCCCAAAGCGCGGGTCCAGTCGATGCGGTCTTCACGTGGTTTGGGTGGATCAAAAGACGGGGGGACCGGGGCATTTTCGCTGACGTAATAGCCAGAGCGGCCCCGGGAGGTCAGGTAGTCATTGGCAAGAAGTTCAGTGTAGGCGAGCGTCACCGTGATACGCGACACACCGAGGTGGGTTGCGAGTTTGCGCGACGATGGCAGTTTTTCGCCGCGGCGAAACCGGCCGGATAGAATGCCTTCGGCGATGAGTTGCTGGATTTGTGCTTGAAGCGTGCCCTGAAATCCGGGCGCGAGGAAGAAGGTTTCGACAGATATGGCCATGAAAAGGAGGCTATACTGGACTTATGGCGCAAGTAAACTGGACTTTCACACCTGCGCCCTGCGTGCCAGTTTGTGTTCAAGATTTGCGCGCACAGTTGGCCATTCGTGTTGGCAGATCGAGTATACGGCGGTATCGCGCAGGGTGCCGTTGGGCATGATCATGTGGTTGCGCAGGACGCCGTCGAACTTCGCGCCGAGACGTTCAATCGCACGGCGCGATTGCTGATTCAGAAAGTGGGTTCGAAACTCTACGGCGATGCAGTCTAGCTCTTCAAACGCGTGGCGCAGCATCAAGAGTTTGCATTCTGTGTTCATCGGACCGCGCTGGACCGATGCGCGATACCAAGTTGATCCGATTTCCACGCGCCGATTGGCTGCGTCGGCATTCATGTAGGTGGTCATGCCGACAGCTTTGCCAGTTTGGTCGAGAATGGCGAAGGGTGTCATGCCTGAGGTTGCATTCCGCGCGTCGATGTTGGCGGGCACCTCTTCTGGCGTAGGCACCATGGTGTACCACAGAGAGGACAGACCCCCGTCGGCAGAGGCCTCGGCCAAATCGCTGGCGTGGTCCTGAGCCAGCGGTGCCAATGACACATGGGTGCCGGTCAACGTGATCGGGGCAGGCCACATGAGGTATCCTTTCACAGAAACAAGCGCCACCTGCCCCGTGGGACAAGTGGCGCAGGGCGACGGGGAGGACACCGTTGCCAGACGTTGCGGTTCTGTTTAGCCAAACACTTTGGTCAGGGCGTTGTCGACGGCGTTGGTGATGGCGTCGATGTCGGCGGCTGTGGCGATCAGGGCCGGGGAGAAGGCAATCACGTTGTTGCGGCCCGGCACGGAGCGGTTGGCCGCGCCGATGATCACGCCTTGCGCGCCACAGTCGGCGACCACGGCGGCGATGTCGGCTTCGTCCACGGGTTCTTTGGTCTCGCGGTCTTTCACCAGTTCGCAGCCTAGAAACAGGCCTTTGCCCCGCACGTCACCGATGATTTCGTGCTTTTCCATCAGTGCCTGAAGGTTGCCCATCATGCGCTCACCCATGGCAGTGCAGTTCTCAAGAAGGCCCTCTTCTTCGATGATAGCCATGTTTTCCAGAGCAGCAGCCGGACCTGCGGTGCAGCCGCCGAACGTCGAGATATCCCGGAAATGGTTCAGCTTGTCCGACGGGTCGGTCTTGAAGAGTTCAAACACCTCCTCCGTGGTGACCATGCAGGAGATCGCCGCGTAGCCGGAGGCCACACCTTTGGCCATGGTCACGAAGTCCGGCTTGATGCCGTAATGCTGGTAGCCGAACCATTGGGTGCCGGTGCGGCCAATGCCACAGACCACTTCGTCGATGTGCAGCAGGATGTTGTACTGTTTGCAGATCTCCTGCACGCGGTCCCAGTAGCCTTCGGGTGGGGTGATCACACCACCGCCTGCGGTCACGGGCTCAAGGCAGAGCGCGCCGACGGTCTCCGGACCTTCACGCAGAATCACCTCTTCGATCTGGTTGGCGGCAGCGATGCCAAAGTCGCGGCCGGACAAATGGCCGAGGCCCAGCTCGTCCTTGCGGTATTCCATACAGTGCGGGACGCGCACGAAGTCTGGTGCGAAGGGCCCGTATTGCGCATTGCGCTCATCCTGCCCGCCTGCGGACATCGCGGCCAAGGTAGAGCCGTGATAGTCACGATCGCGATAGAGAATCTTGGTTTTTTTGCCGCCGTACTTCTTGTGTGCGATCTGGCGCACCATCTTGAAGGCCTTCTCATTCGCCTCCGAGCCCGAGTTGCAGTAGTACACACGGCTCATGCCCGGCATCTTTTCGATCAGCTTCTCGGCATAGAGCGCGCCAGGCACATTGCCGGCAGCATTGGCGAAGTAGCACATCTTCATAAGATTGGCGTGCACGGCGTTGGCGATGCGCTCACGGCCGTAGCCCACGTTTACGGTCCAGACGGCACCTGATACGGCATCGATGTATTCTTTGCCGTTCTGATCCCAGACGCGCATGCCTTTACCCTCGATGATGATACGGGGGTCGTTTGTTTCGAACGGCTTGTGCTGTATCAGATGATGCCAGACGTGGGCTTTGTCAGCGTTCACGACATGGCTGAGGTCGTTGTCTTTCAATGTGCCATCCATGGCGCGAGTCTCCCTGATTGAGAATCTACTTTTGATTGTTTTTCGGGCGCAAACTCCGCCCGTAACGTGGATTTCGACGCCATCCTCGCGACTTTTTCAAGCAGGTTTATAGGGCCAGAAGATTTGACTGTGTAAGGCCAGTATTCTGACAGGCTGCGTCCAAAAATACGTGAAGAGGGCTTCAAAGCCCTATTTTATAACGTTTTCAACCAAATGGTCAAATTTATTTAATGTGGCCAAGACACGGGTTCGTGACGTTGATTTGCTGAAAAAAACATTGATCGGTGCCTGAATTTCCGTTCCCCTCAAGAAGGACGCGCACTGCCGGTGATCAAAAAAGAGGCTCAAAGCCCGACGGCCCGGCAAAAATCTTCGCGCCAGAATCGACAACGGGAGAATTGATTATGAGTTTGAAAACGACACTGATGGGTGCCGCGGCTTCGACGGCTATGCTGCTGGGAGCACAGGCTGCGACTGCGGAGATTACAGTGGCCTATTTCCTGGAGTGGCCGATGCCGTTCCAATACGCCAAGCAGACCGGAATGTATGAAGAAGCCATGGGCACAACCATCAACTGGGTCAGCTTCGACACCGGCACAGCAATGAGCGCGGCGATGGCTTCTGGCGATGTCCAGATTTCCGTCAGCCAAGGTGTCCCACCGTTTGTGGTTGCGGCGTCTGCGGGTCAGGACATCCAGATTGTGGATGTCGCAGTAAGCTATTCTGACAATGACAACTGCGTTGTGGCTTCTGGCCTTGAGATCGACAAAGACAGTGCTGCTGAGTTGGCTGGTAAGAAAGTTGCGGTGCCTCTGGGTACAGCAGCACACTACGGTTTCTTGAGCCAGATGAACCACTTCGGTGTGGATGTGGCTTCTATGGAAGTTGTGGACATGGCGCCGGCGGAAGGTGCTGCGGCACTGGCGCAGGGCTCGCTGGACATGGCCTGTGGCTGGGGTGGCGCACTGCGTCGCATGAAGGAGCATGGTAACGTGCTGTTGACCGGTGCGGAGAAAGAGGAGCTTGGTATTCTGGTGTTTGACGCCACTACGGCACCGGCGTCCTACATTGCCGAAGAAGGTGAGATGCTGGCGAAGTTCCTTGCAGTAACCGCAGAAGCCAACGCGATGTGGGCAGATGAAGCAAATCACGCCAAGATGCTGCCGGTGATCGCTAAGGATGCGGGTATGGATGAACAGGCCACCGCGGACACGCTGGCGACATTCAAGTTCCCCACGGTTGACGAACAGCTGGGTGGAGCCTGGCTTGGCGGCACCGCACAGGACTTCATGAAAGGTGTGGCAGGCGTGTTTGTGGGCGCAGGCTCCATTCCAAGCGCCCTGGACAGCTATGATGGCGCTGTGAACACAGGGCCTCTGGAAGCTGCAAAAGGCATGTAAAGTCAGAAGCTTAGCAAAGCCCACACCGTCTTGGTGTGGGCTTTCTTTTCATTGACTTCCCAATGAGAACAGGCGGGACAACCGCCGTGCGTCGCGGGGGCGATGCCCAATGTCAGATAGGGACCATGACCGGATTATCCATACAAAATTTGTCCATGCGTTTTGACTTGCCAAACGGCAGTCACGTGCAGGCGCTGAAGGATGTAAGCCTTGACCTAAAACAAGGCGAGTTGCTGAGCGTGCTGGGGCCGTCTGGCTGCGGCAAGACCACGCTTTTGAATATTGTTGCTGGGTTTCTTGCGCCGACTGAAGGCCAAATTGTACTCAATGGTCACCAAGTTCTCGGACCTGACGCTGAGCGCGGAATGGTGTTTCAGAAAGGTGCTTTGTTTGAGTGGATGAGTGTGCGTGAAAATGTGCGTTTTGGACCTGACATGAAGGGCATGCCCAAGTCCGAAAGCGCAGAAATCGTGGATCACCTGCTGGATGTCGTGGGTTTGCAGGACTTCAAAGAGAAAATGGTCTACGAGCTTTCCGGAGGGATGCAGCAGCGTGTGGCGCTTGCCCGTTGTTTGGCCAATGACCCGGATGTGATCCTCATGGATGAACCGCTTGGCGCTCTGGACGCGCTGACGCGGGAGAAGATGCAGAGCCTTGTGCTCAAGCTTTGGAAAGAAACCGGCAAAACAATCATTTTGATTACCCACTCGGTGGACGAAGCGCTGCTTTTGGGAGAGCGATTGCTTGTGATGGCACCGCGTCCCGGACGGATTCACAAGGAATATCGTTTGCCCTTTGCTGACATGGGCGTGGGTGCGGATTTGCGCGAGGTGAAAGAGCACCCGGACTACACCAAAACGCGCGAAGAGATCCTCAACATGATCTGGAACATGGAAGAAGAGATCATGGGTCGTACCGAGGAGAGCGCATAAGATGGGACAGATTTTTTCAGACCTAGGTGGTGAGCTTCTCACGTTGCTGATTTCGGTGATCAGCGCCTTGCCCTATTTGATCTTGTATATAGGCCTGATCCTCTTGGCATACTTCTTGTATATGCAGGTCAAACGTCGCCTGTCCCCGGTGCGGGACTACACGTCGCTTAAGACGGTGACCTTTGGGGACGAGAGTGCCGTAATCTCCAACAAAGCAGCTTCGGTGATTTCAATCGTGCTGATCTTTGTGATTTGGGGGGCGTTTACGGGTTCTTCCTTGTTGCCAAAGTTCATGCATGCGCCGGGACCTTTCGTGGGTGAAGATTCGTTTACTTACACGGTGGAAGCGGAAGGTGGTCAAACGGCAGACGCGACAGTAAGCGTTCTGGTGCATGAAGCCGGAGAAAAGCCCGAGACGCCGGTTGTCGCGGAAAACAGCGGCAGCGCCAAAAACGATGCCCTTGTTGTTCAGGCGTATCGGTCAAAATTGTTGCGCTGGGATGCCAATGATGAAGTCACCCGCAAAGACGGTGCCAAGGTTGTTGCGATTGATGGGCAACCGATTGATCGTGATACAGATGTTGACGTTGGCTTTGGCCGCGTGGCTCTGACCGACAAAGGTACGCTTAATTTTGAGCCCGCCAAAGGCTGGCAGATGGAAAGCATTTGGTTGCCTGCCCCGGAAAGTGTGTGGAAACGCCTGATTTCGGTGAGCCAAGACGGGTATCAGAACGTCACCTTGGTGGAGCACCTGAGTTATTCCTTGTTCCGGGTGATCGTGGGTTTTGCGCTGGGCGCGGCCGTGGGTATTCCGCTGGGCTATGCCATGGGGCTGTCCAATTGGTTCCGCGGTTGGTTTGACCCGATTGTGGAATTCATGCGTCCGGTACCGCCTCTGGCCTTGATCCCACTGGTGATCATCTGGGCCGGTATCGGTGAGCAGGGCAAAATCATCCTTCTGTTCCTTGCAGCCTTGTGGATTATGGCGATTGGGGCGCGGTCCGGTGTATCGGGCGTGAATATCACCAAGGTACACGCGGCTTACTCGCTCGGGGCCAATAAGCGTCAAATTCTGCGCCACGTGATCATTCCAAACTCCTTGCCGGAAATCTTTACGGCAGCGCGCGTTGCTATGGGCGTCTGTTGGGGCACGGTTGTGGCCGCAGAGCTTGTGGCTGCGGAAAAAGGGGTTGGTAAGATGATCGTCGCGGCGTCTAAGTTTCAGGATACGGACATCGTTTTGATGGGGATTATCCTTATCGGTATCATCGGTTTTGGCATCGATGTGCTCATGCGCTGGGGCGAAAAGTATCTTGTGCCGTGGAAAGGCAAAGCCTGACGCTCTTGGATATCTAGAACCAATACTCGGGGGCTGGCGCGTCGCGCTGGCCCTTTTCGTTTGCAGACCGACAGTTGACTTTGTGTCGCGAGGCTATATGTGAGGCGGGTCGCTGCGCAGCCGCGTGAGCAGGCCGCGCCGGGTTTTTATAACCGTCTGGGCGCATCAGCGACGCTTTCGTTCCCATCACGCAGGGTTCTGACTGGCAGACCGGGCCGCGCGGAATGTGCTTCGCGGTGGCGGTGCTGTCGAACCCGATCACGGCCCCAGTGTGGGCCGTTGACGCCATGCCATGCGCCATCTTGCGTGTGGTTTGAAAGGACATTTTGTGTCGACGTTTGAAGAATTAGGCCTGTCGGCCACACTTTTAAAAGGTCTCAAGGCAGCTGGCTTTGATGCGCCTACGCCAATCCAACAGAAGGCCATCCCGCTGGCTTTGGAAGGGCATGATATTTTGGGGTTGGCGCAGACCGGTACAGGTAAATCTCTGGCCTTTGGACTGCCCATGATGGACCGTCTATTGGCGATGCCGGGCAAGCCGATGCCGAAATCGGTGAAGGCTTTGGTGCTGGCGCCTACGCGGGAGCTGGTGAATCAGATCGCGGATAACCTGCGCCCGATGGTGCAGGGCACACCGATGAAGGTGATGACAGTCGTCGGTGGACAATCCATCAACCGGCAAATTGCGATGCTCAAGCGCGGCACGGATATTTTGGTGGCGACACCGGGTCGGTTGATTGACCTCTTGGACCGCAAGGAAATTGATCTGTCGACCGTTGGTTATCTGGTGCTCGATGAAGCTGACCAGATGCTGGACATGGGGTTCATTCACTCCTTACGCAAAATTGCGCCGCACCTTGGAACCCCGCGCCAGACCATGCTGTTTTCGGCTACCATGCCAAAGCAGATGGAGGAACTGAGCCAAAGCTATCTGACCAAACCAAAGCGGGTGGAATGTGCACCTCCCGGCAAGACCGCGGATAAGATTGCCCAGTCGATGGAATACCACGAGAAGGGCGAAAAGCGGAAACGGCTGCGCGAAATCCTGTCGGAGAACATGGGTGAGAGCACGCTGATTTTCTCGCGCACCAAACACGGTGCGGAGCGGATGATGAAGCAGTTGGTCGCCGAGGGCTTCAACGCGGCGTCGATCCACGGCAACAAAAGCCAAGGGCAGCGGGATCGCGCGATCAAGGCGTTCCGCGAAGGGGACGTCACCATTCTGGTGGCCACCGATGTGGCGGCGCGTGGGATCGACATTCCGGTGATTTCGCTGGTGATCAACTTCGATCTGCCCAATGTGGCAGAAGCCTATGTGCACCGGATCGGCCGCACTGCGCGGGCTGGCCGCGAAGGGCGGGCGATTTCCTTCTGTGCGCTGGATGAGCGGGACTACCTGAAGGACATCGAAAAGCTGATTGGCCGTCAGTTTGACCGACCCACAGATGAGCTGCGCGAGATGAAGAAAGAATATGGCGCTGGGCCACGCTCCGGTGGTGTGGGCCGCAAACGTGGCGGTGGCAAACCGGGTGGCGGTGGTAAGTCCGGCGGGGGAAAACCTGGTGCTGGCAGGCCAAACAGCGCGGCCAATGGCAACGACAAGCCGGGAGGTGGTCGTCCGCGTCGGCGGCGCAACCGCTCGCGCAAGCCAGCAGCGTAACAAAAAAGGCCGCAGCGGACTGCTGCGGCCTTTTCGTTTGGAGGCGCGTGCGGCTTAGCCCATGGGCACGCCGGAGATCGCCTTGGTCTCGCAGAACTCTTCCAATCCCCAGGTGCCGCCTTCGCGGCCGTTGCCCGACTGGCCGTAGCCGCCGAACGGGGAACCGTTGATGCGCGACACGCCGTTGGTTTCCACCATGCCGGAGCGCACCTGACGTGCCACACGCAGGCGTTTCTCGTCATCCTGCGTTTGGATGTAGTTGGTCAGGCCATAGACCGTGTCGTTGGCCATCTGCACGGCTTGCTCCTCGCTTTCAAACGGGGAGATCGCCAGCACCGGGCCGAAGATTTCTTCGCGATAGATGGTCATGTCCGGGGTCACGTCGGCGAACACAGTCGGGCGCACGAAGTAGCCTTTGTTCATGCCTTCCGGACGGCCCAAGCCACCAGCGACCAACGTGGCACCTTCTTTGATACCGGTTTCGATCAGGCCCTGGATTTTGTTGAACTGCAACTCTGAGACAACCGGGCCGATATGGCGGCCGGATTCTGTGGTCGCACCAACTTGGGTGGCTTCGGCGGCGGCTTTGGCTTGTTCTACGGCTTCAGCGTAGCGGCTGCTTTCGACCATCATGCGGGTTGGAGCGTTACAGGATTGGCCGGAGTTCTGCATACAGTGGATCACGCCGCGTTTTACGGCTTTTTCGTCCGCATCCGCAAAGATAATGTTGGCGCCTTTGCCGCCCAGTTCCAAGCTGACGCGCTTCAGTGTGTCAGCGGCCGCTTTGGAGATGGCGATGCCAGCGCGAGTGGAGCCGGTGAAGGACACCATGTCCACATCGGGGTGCGAAGACAGCTGAGAGCCGACGCCGAGACCGTCGCCGTTGACCATGTTGAAGACACCGGCAGGGAAGCCGGCTTCGTCCATCATCTCGGTGAAGACGATGGAGGATAGGGGGGCGATTTCAGACGGTTTCAGCACCATGGTGCAGCCGACCAGAAGCGCTGGAATAGCCTTCAGGAATACTTGGTTCATCGGCCAGTTCCATGGGGTGATCATGGCACAGACGCCGATTGGCTCCTTGCGCATGCGGTCCGCGCCCATGGCATATTCGAACTCGAAGTTTTCCAAAGCTTCCAGGAAGCCATCAAGGTGCCAGACACCGGCGCCCCATTGGTTGTTCTTGGCCAGATCGGTGGGCGCGCCCATTTCCATGCGCATGGCTTCGGCCATGTCGTCGCGTCGCGCCATGTAGATGTCACGCAGCTTTTTGACCAGCGCCACGCGCTCTTCCAAAGGCGTGTCGGCCCAAGCGGGAAAGGCTGCACGAGCGGCGGATACAGCGGCGTCAGTGTCGGCCTGATCTCCTAGCGAAATCACCGCGCAGGTGTCTTCGGTGGCGGGGTCAATGACTGGCAAGTCATTGGCGGTCACGGGGTCGACCCATTGGCCGTTGATGTAGAATTGGCGTTTCTCGATCATGGTGTTCACTCCCTCTCGATCTTGGCGTCAGTCTGCGCGGCAAAGCAGGGGGCCGCAAGTGGGGCGACGCGCAGTCACGAGTAATTTGATCAAATTATTTCTTCCGGTAAAGGGGTGGCGTTCAAAAAAGACGGATGTAGTCTGCGCTCAGTCGTTTTGCGACAGAGAACCGATTATACATATCTCCCCTCCTGCGAGAATTGTCTCGCTTCATGCTGGCAGGGCGGAGTGTGCGACCCAAAGAGAGGGAGAAACCCATGGGCCTGCGAATCAATGATGTTGTGCCAAATTTCACCGCTGAGACGGATCAGGGCACGATCAGCTTTCACGATTGGATCGGCGATAGCTGGGCTATCCTGTTTTCCCACCCGAAAGACTTCACCCCAGTCTGCACCACCGAGTTTGGTGCGGTCGCGCAACTTGCCGAAGAGTGGCAGAAGCGCGGCACCAAGGTGATTGGTGTGTCCGTGGATGGTGTAGAAGACCACAAAGGTTGGAAGAAAGACATTGAGTCCTATGCGGGCACAGGTGCAGGCTTCCCGATCATTGCCGATGATGGCTTGGCCGTTTCCACAGCCTTCGACATGTTGCCAGCGGAAGCCTATCTGCCAGATGGCCGTACCCCGGCGGACAGTGCAACTGTGCGGTCCGTGTTCATCATTGGCCCTGACAAGCAGTTGAAGCTGTCGATGACATATCCGATGAATGTGGGCCGTAACTTTGCCGAGGTGTTGCGCGCACTGGACGGTTTGCAAACCGCGGCGAAAGAGAATGTGGCCACGCCGGCAAACTGGACCCCAGGTGGCGATGTGGTGATCCCAGTCGCGGTAAGCGACGAGGATGCGAAGGCGAAATACGGAGAGTTCACAACACACTTCCCATACCTTCGGACGACGAAGTTGCCAGGCTAAACTCTGGTCGCATTGATCCCTTGAGACCTTTGCAAGCGCGCCGGTTTTCTGGCGCGCTTTTCTTTTGAGGCAGTCAGGTTGCTTTCTCTCTGTGTGACGATGGGTAAGTTTGTCGCACAACCCAATTTGTCCTCGGAAATTAAGCGGCTGGAAATGGTTTTGGCGCAAGAAGAGCGAGATGACCCAACGCGTGCAATATCTTCCGGCGATTCTCGCCATTGTCTTTTGTCTGACCGTGACCCCGGTTTTGGCAATCGTCAGCGCCCCTGTGAAAGCAGGCGGGCCGGTTTTGATTGTCGCGCGGCCTGGGACAGACCTGACAGAACTTGTGGAGACATCCGGCGGACAAGTTGTGGGCGTGACACAAGCCCCACTCGCTGTGATGGGGGCGTCAGAAAGCGAAGACTTTGAACAGAGACTGAAACGGAATGGAGCCTGGGCCATTCTGGACGGCGAAGCGCTGGCCTGGCTGTGTGGAGACACGATATGACAGAAGATCTCAAATTGACGAAAGCCCGTCAGACGGGTGTGAAAGTATTGGCCATCGTGGCGGTGGTTCTTGGCGCAGCGGCGGCTACAATTGCGTTTTTGCGGGATGGCCAGGTTGTAATGATCGGTGCCTCCGCCGGTGCCTTTGTCGCGCTGGCGTTTTATGCCTTTCGCTTGGGCGGCAATCTGGCGGCACGTGTGAGCGTAACCGTGGCCGTGATCGGCCAAATTTCTTTGATTTTGGCATCCATGGCGGGCCATGCATGGCAGCTTGACGTGCACATGGTGTTCTTTGCCGCATTGGCGATGCTGACGTTGATGACCTGCCCAACGGCCTTGTTAGTGGGCGCTGGCGTGACGGCTGTGCACCATCTGGCGCTGACCTTCTTCTGGCCGTCGATGGTGTATCCGTCGGTGGACTTGATGGAAAACATTGGTCGCACAGTGTTGCACGCCGTTGTTGTGGTCGCGGAAACTGGCATCCTTCTGACCTCTGTGATGACGACGCTGCGTCAGATGAATGAGCGCAACAAAGAGCAAGCTGTTCTGTCAGAGACCATGGAAGCTTTGAAAGTCGAGAAAGCGGGCATTGAAGCACGTGAGAAAGCGCAGGCGGACGTTGTGGACACTCTGCATGAACGACTGACACGGATTGCGGGCGGCAATCTGGATGCCTCCATCAATCATTCCTTTGACAAGAGCTACGAGGCGCTGCGTAAGAGCTTCAACGATGCTGTCAAATCGCTCAGCGGCATTGTGACCTCTGTGACCTCGGTGTCGAGCCAGATTGAAGTGGACAGCCGCGAGTTGTCTGAGGTGTCCAATAGTGTGGCGCACAGCACCGAAAAGCAGGCCGCGGCACTGCAGGGTGTCACCGATGCGGTGGAACAGATTGCGGATGCGATGAATGGGGCGGTTGAAAAGGCCAAGTCCACGCAGGAGCGGTTTGACAACACCCGCAACATGACCAGCAACGGCGCTGAGGTTGTGCGTCAGGCGGTGAGCACGATGGATGAGATCGAAGCCTCCTCGGCACAGATTGACCACGTGGTGACGTTGATTGAAGACATTGCGTTTCAGACCAACCTATTGGCATTGAACGCCGGGGTGGAAGCCGCGCGGGCTGGCGAGGCTGGCGCAGGCTTTGCGATCGTGGCCTCCGAAGTGCGCGAGTTGGCTCATCGCTCGGCAGAGGCGGCGCAAAACATCAACGCACTGATTTCTGAAAGCAACGGCCATGTAACCAATGGTGTCGCGCTGGTGCGTGAGGTTGGCGATGCGCTCGAGGCGATCCTTGGTGACGTGAACCAAGTGTCCGGCAATGTGGCGGAAATCTCGGATGTGTCCAGTGAACAGGCGCAGTCGGTAGAGAAAATCCGCGGCAGCATGCAGACCATTGGTAGTGAGACACAAGCCAATGCGGCGCGGGCTGAAGAAGCCTCCGCAGCGACCTCCAGTCTGGATATGGCGGTGGATCGCCTGGTAGACGCCTTGGCTGGTTTCCGGGTGGCTGCGGTCGCACCGCAGACCGGAGATGTCGAGATGTTTGACGAAGATGGCGATGACGAGGCTTGGGCCGCCGCCTGATCTGGCAAGATGTAGAACAAGAAAAGCGCCGGTGGGGATTCACCGGCGCTTTGTGTGTGTGTTTGGCTTGGATTTATTCGCCGTAAGGCACCCAGATGTTTTTAACTTCGGTTGCGGCTTGCAAGAAGTCGCGGCCTTCGCCCTCTGCGCTCAACCAGTCGCGTGTGAGGCCATTGTTGACCCAGGTGCGCTTGAGGTTGCCAGCGCTGGTGCGTTCGATTTCTGCGGACACATCCGAAGATGAGAAAGACCAGACCGCGTCCACATCAAGGTGTCCCGCCAGAGGGCCCGCCAGTTCTGCGTGAGATCCTGTCAGGATGTTGACCACACCGCCGGGTACGTCAGAGGTTTCGAGTACCTGATAGAAGTCTGTCGCCGCCAGCGGGAAGGCTTCCGAGGCGACCAGCACGGTGCGGTTGCCCATGGCAATCGCTGGCGCCATTGCGGAGATCAGGCCCAAGAGCGGCGCGTCATCCGCACAGAGTGCGCCAATTACGCCGACCGGCTCTTTCATGGCCAAGGCCACACCGCGGATTGGCACGCCATGCGCCTGTCCGTCATATTTGTCGGCCCAAGCGGCGTAGGTGAAGAGGCGGCGGATCGAGGTTTCGACCTCTGCGGCGCCGGTCTTTCCGCCCGTCAGAAGGTTTACGCGGGTTGCAAACTCGTCTTTACGGGCGGAGAGGTTCTCCGCGATGTAGTAGAGGATTTGCGCGCGCAGGTGGCCCGTTGTGCCGGACCAACCTTTGGCGGCATGTGCAGCCTCAACCGCGTTGCGCACATCTTTGCGGTTGGCAATGGGGGCTTGGCCCAGCAGGGCACCGGTTTTGCCGTAGATGTTCTGGCTGTAACCGCCATCCGGGCGGGCCTGTTTGCCACCTACGTAGAGCTTGGGGGTGCGGTCCAGCGGGTCGGTGGGGCCTTTGTCACCCGAGAAGGCTTCGACAGGCTTAAGTGCCTTGGGCGCGCCTTTGGGTTTGGTGTAGGCTGAGAGCCCCTCCCAGCCGCCTTCACGGCCGTAGCCGCTTTCGCGCACACCGCCAAAGCCGGCTGCGGCATCAAACAGGTTGGTGGCGTTGACCCAGACCACGCCGGCCACCAGTTTTGGCGCGATGTCCAGCGCGAGGTTCACGTTCTCGGTCCACAGTGTCGCCGCCAAGCCGTAGCGGGTGTTGTTGGCCAGCGCGACCGCTTCGGAAGGGGTGCGGAAGGTGGTGGAGACCAGCACCGGACCGAAGATCTCTTCTTGCATCAGCTTAGAGGAGGGCGCGAGGCCGGTGATCAGGGTTGGCGGATAGAAACAGCCCTCAACAGGCATCTCGATGGGGGCGTGATAGGTCTCGCCTTCGGTGTTGCTCGCGACCATTTCGGTGATGGTGTTGAGCTGTACCGGGTCGACTACGGCGCCAACGTCGATGCATTTGTCCAGCGGGTTGCCAATGCGCAGGCCGTCCATGCGCGCTTTGAGTTTGCGATGGAAGGTATCGGCGATGCCTTCCTGCACCAGGAGACGGGAGCCGGCGCAGCAGACCTGGCCTTGATTGAACCAGATGGCATCGACCAGACCTTCGATGGCGGAGTCGATGTCGGCGTCCTCAAAGACGATGTAGGGCGATTTGCCGCCTAGCTCCAAAGTCAGCGACTTGCCGGAGCCTGCGGTGGCTTCGCGAATGCGTTTGCCCACTTCGGTGGAGCCGGTGAAGGCGACTTTGTTGATATCCTCGTGTGCGGTGATCATTTCGCCCACGGCACCGTCACCGGTGACGATGTTGACCACACCCGCAGGCAGGCCCGCTTGCTGACAGATGTCGGCGAAGGCCATGGCGGTCAGGGAAGTGTATTCTGCGGGTTTCAGCACCACGGTGTTGCCCATGGCCAAAGCAGGCGCAACTTTCCAGGCCAGCATCAACAGGGGGAAGTTCCATGGGATGATCTGACCGCAAACACCCAGCGCTTGCGCGTTGGGCAGTTCCGCTTCCATGAGCTGCGCCATGCCTGCGTGGTAGTAGAAATGGCGCTGCACCAGAGGAATGTCGATATCGCGGCTTTCGCGGATCGGCTTGCCGTTGTCCAGAGTTTCCAGAACCGCAAAGAGGCGGCTGTGCTTTTGCAGCAGGCGCGCAATGGCGTAGAGGTATTTGGCGCGCCCGTGGCCGCCTAAGCCTTCCCATTTGGCTTGCGCCTTGCGCGCGGCTTTCACGGCGGCATTGACTTCTTCCTGAGACGCCTGGGTCAGGTCCGCGAGCGTCTCGCCGTTGGCGGGGTTCTTGGACTGGAAGTCCTTGCGTGGTGTGGTCCAGTCACCGTCGATGAAGTGGCCAAAGGCCGCGCCTTGATCGACAATCCAGGCCAGCGCATCTGCGGCGCTTTCGGGGGCGGGGCCGTAATCCATGGTTTCGAAGATCTCTTTAACGGTCATGTGTCTTCCCCTTACGAGGTTATCTTGTGAAGTGCGGCCTGCAACGCGTCGGACGGCACTGTTTCGCTGTGTAAAATGCCGGCCATGACGGCTTCGGCAATTTGTGCGGTGGGCTTGTCGAGCAGCTCCGGTTTTGTGTGCGCATACTCAAAGGCTTCTTGCAGGAACTCCGCGAGTCGGGCTTCTAAGGTGGCGCCGGAGAGGTGATCGTCACAGTGGGCCACCCATGTGCGTTGGGACCAGACCTTCATGCGCAGAAGGTGCTGATCCGGCACTGGGGCGTTGGTGTCTGCGGTTGCGCTCACCGGACTGTCCTTAGGCCATCGCGTGGCGGTAGCTGGCCGAGTATTGGCCGGTGACGTGGTGCTCCAGCTGACGTTCGATGTCGCCCAGCAGGGAGGACGCGCCAAAGCGGAACAGGTCTGGTTGCAGCCAGCGGTCGCCCAACTCGTCTTTGATTAGCGATAGGTAGACCAGCGCGTCTTTGGCTTTGGAGATGCCGCCAGCCGGTTTGTAACCAACGCGGAAGCCGGTGCGCTCATAGTAGTCGCGAATGGCGCGGATCATCACCAGAGACACAGGCAGGGTCGCGTTCACGCTCTCCTTACCGGTGGAGGTTTTGATGAAGTCGGCGCCTGCCATCATGCACACCAGTGACGCACGGGCGACGTTGCGCAGCGTGCCCAGCTCACCGGTGGCGAGAATGGCTTTGACGTGGGCGTCGCCACAGGCTTCTCGCATCTCTTTCATCTCATCATAGAGCGCCTGCCAATTGCCTTGCAGCACGTGGCGGCGGGTGATGACGATGTCGATTTCTTCCGCACCCGCTTTCACGCTTTCGCCAATTTCGGCGATGCGCAGGTGATACGGAGACAGACCCGCCGGGAAGCCGGTGGACACGGCGGCGACTGGAATGCCGGTACCTTTGAGGGAGGACACGGCGGTTTCGATCATGTCGTGATAAACGCAAACCGCACCGGTGGTCAGACCGGCCATGCCAAGTGCATCGAGGATATCGCCGCGGACCGGCTGTTTGGCTTTCGCGCAGAGACGCTCGACTCGGCCTTCGCTGTCATCACCGGACAGGGTGGTCAGGTCGATCAGGGAGATCGCCTTGCACAACCATGCGGCCTGATAGTCCTTTTTAACCGAGCGACGGCCCGGCAAGGTCTTGGCGCGGCGTTCGATGGCCGAGGTATTGGCTTGCGCGGTGCGAACCCAATCTAGGTCCAGCGCCATCCCGGGGTTGCGCGGTTCCAGCGCAGTGGGCAGCTGATGCCCTTCGGCAGTCGTGGTGGGCGTGTGCATCGATCCATCCTGTTGCGGAAAACAGGGATCAAAATGCCTCAGAAATACAGGCTTTGGCAAGTCGCAGAACGACAGGTTAGCCTCTTTTTTGACCATTTAGTCAACAAAAAGATGAGAATAAGTCGCAATTGCGTTGACACTTTTGAGAATGGTTCTCATAATCAAGTGAAAGCAATGCACAGGTGACCTATGCGATTCTCTCGTCGAGATTTTATTGTGGCAACAGCGGCGGCCGGTTTGAGCAGCGCCACACCTGCCTTTGCAGGCGGGAAATTGCAGGTTGTGGCCACCACCGGCATGATCGCAGACACCGCGCGGCGCATTGGCGGCGATGCAGTGGAGGTTAAGGGTCTTATGGGCGCCGGCGTTGATCCGCATGCCTACCGTCAGACGCGCACAGATATTGTTGCCATGACCAAAGCTGATCTGGTGCTGTGGCATGGGCTGTATCTGGAAGCGCAGATGGAAGATTTCTTCCATAAGCTGGAAAAGCGCGGCACCGTTGTGGCGGTGACTGATACGTTGCCACGCGATTTGCTGCGTGGGCATGATGATTATGCCGACAAGTTTGACCCACATGTGTGGATGGATCCGCGCCTTTGGGTGTTTGTGACCGAACGCGTGCGGGATGCGCTGATCGAGAAAATGCCTGCGGCCAAGGCACAGTTTGTCGCCAACGCCGAGGCTTTCCTCGCGGAGCTGTCCGATCTGAGCGACTATGCGGAAAAATCGCTGACCACGGTGCCGGAAGAGGCGCGTATTCTGCTGACCGCGCATGATGCCTTTGGCTATTTTGGCGCGGCTTATGGCTTCTCGGTTCTGGGGGTGCAGGGCATTTCCACCGAGAGCGAGGCTGGCCTCAACCGGATCAGCAGCTTGGTGGACACATTGATCGAGCGCGACATCAAAGCCGTATTTGTTGAGAGCTCAGTGTCAGATCGCACCGTGCGGGCGTTGGTTGAGGGCGCGGCGGCGAAGGGCCACGAGGTGGCGATTGGCGGTGAACTGTTTTCGGATGCGATGGGGCCGGACGGCACCTATGAGGGCACCTATGTGGGCATGATAGACCACAATATCACCGTGATCAGCGACGCGCTGGGTGGGAATGTGCCCAAACGTGGTATGAATAACCGCCTGTCGGCGGGATCATAAGGACAACACTATGAGTCTAGCATTGGCATCACATATGGGCACAGCGCCCAGGTCTGAGAGCCCGGCAGACAGCCCGCTGGCGATCAGGGGCATGACGGTGTCTTACGGACAGAAGCCGGTGGTGTTTTCGGTGGACATGACCGTGGCCGAAGGTTCGATGACTGCGATTATTGGTCCAAACGGTGCTGGTAAATCCACCTTGCTCAAGGCAGCGCTTGGCATTGTCCAGCCGCTGGCGGGGCAGGCGTTGGTTTATGGCAAATCTTTGAAAGCCGCGCGCCATCGCATCGCATATGTGCCGCAACGCGCGAGTGTTGATTGGGATTTTCCGACCCGCGTGATCGATGTGGTGCTGATGGGACTCTATCGCGAGCTGGGCTTGCTGCGCCGTATTCGTCCGCACCACATTGAAAAGGCACGCGCGTGTTTGGAACGGGTGGGTATGACCGATTTTGCCGATCGCCAAATTGGACAGCTCTCAGGTGGGCAGCAACAGCGCGTATTCCTTGCGCGTGCGCTGGCGCAAGAGGCAGATTTGTATCTGCTGGATGAACCTTTTGCCGGTGTCGACGCCGCCACGGAAAAAGCCATCATTGATGTCCTGAAGTCCCTGCGCTCTGAAGGCAAAACCGTTGTGGCGGTTCACCATGACCTGACCACGGTGCGCAGCTACTTTGACCGGGTGTTCTTGATCAACACACGCAAGATGGCAGAAGGCACGGTGGACGAAGCGTTTACGTCAGACAACTTGAACCAAACTTACGGCGGGCGTTTGGCGACAGGCCAGATCGACCAGCTTGAGTTGACGGCGGGCTAGCTCATGCTTTGGAATGCGTTGACTTTGCAGCTTGGCTACAATGCCAAGCTGGTGACTATTGGTGCGACCTTGCTGGGCATCGCGGCGGGGGTGACCGGGACGTTTTTGTACCTACGCAAACGAGCGTTGGTTAGTGATGCGATCAGCCACGCAACCCTGCCCGGTGTCTGTATCGCCTTTATGCTGATGGTGTTTTTGGGCGGCGATGGGCGGGCGTTGCCCGGGCTTCTGCTAGGCGCGGCCGTGTCCTCCTGGATTGGGTTGCTCTGTGTGAGCTGGCTCACAGGAAGGACGCGCTTGTCCGAGGATGCAGCGATTGGTGCGGTTCTGTCGGTGTTCTTTGGCTTTGGCATTGTCTTATTGACCGTCATTCAGACCATGGGCGCGGGCCGTGCAGCGGGTTTGGAGAGTTTCCTGTTAGGGGCCACAGCGGGCATGTTGTTCAACGATGCCTTGGTGATTGCCATAGGCGGCGCGCTCACGCTGGTGGCGGTGTTGATTCTTCGGCGTCCGATGACGTTGTTGGCGTTTGATCCGGAGTATGCGGCGGCGCGGGGCATTAATGTTGGGCGTATGGACCTGGCAATTATGGCGCTCGCTCTTGCGGTGACAGTGATAGGCCTGAAGATTGTGGGGCTGATCCTGATTGTGGCTATGTTGATCATTCCGCCTGTGACAGCGCGCTTCTGGACCGATCGTACAGATCATATGGTCATGATTTCAGGGCTGTGCGGCGGTTTGGCCGCCTGGGTCGGCGCGGCGATTTCCGCCGTGGCACCTGCAATGCCAACCGGCCCGATCATTGTGCTGGTGAGCTTTGGCTTGTTTGTAGCGTCGTTGTTTCTGGCACCCAATCGCGGAGTTTTGGCGGCATACCTGCGGCATGTGCGGTTTCAGCGGCGGGTGCATATGCGTCAAGGATTACTGGCCTTGGCGCAGGGGCAGCCGATCTATGAGGCGTATACGGTGCGGTTGTTGAAACGAGCCGGTCTGGCGCAAGCGGATGGCGTGCCAACCGAGGCTGGACGGGCGCGGGCGGCGAAGGCATTGCGGGACGAGAAGCGCTGGGAGTTGGTGCGGGCAGATCAGGCGTTTGAAAGTGCCGCAGCGCTTTATGACGGGTTACGTGATATTGAGACCGTGCTGACCGACGATCAGATCGCCGAGATAGATCAACGCATTGGCGGACCGCAGGGGGTGGCATCATGAGCGGTGAAGAATTTGTCCCTCTGTCACTGACACCAATGTTGATTGGCGTCTTGGCGGCGGTGGCCTGCGCATTGCCGGGCAACTTCCTTGTGTTGCGTAAGCAAGCCCTGATTGGTGATGCGATTTCCCATGTAGTTCTGCCGGGCATCGTGCTGGCGTTTTTGATCACCGGCGTGGTGGCGGCCGCGCCAATGATGCTGGGTGCGGCGGGGGCGGCTTTGGTGTCTGTGGTGATGATCGAGGCCATTCGGCGGCTGGGCAACATCGAGCCCGGTGCAGCGATGGGACTGACCTTTACGACCTTGTTTGCAGCGGGTGTTTTGCTTTTGGAACAAAGTGATACGTCCTCTGTGCATCTGGACGTTGAGCACGCGCTGTATGGCAATCTGGAGAGTTTGATCTGGCTGGACGCGATCGGCTGGGAAAGCCTGCTTGATCTAGTGGCCCTTGCGGGTTTGCCGCCTGAGCTGGGACGTGTTGTGATCGCGTTGCTCGGTGTTTGCGGGTTTTTGTGGTTGTTCTGGCGTCCTTTGGTTCTGTCCACATTTGACGAGAGCTTTGCACAGGCGATGGGCATTGCGACCAATCGTTTGGGCGTGGCGTTGGTGATGGTGTCGGCCTTGGCTGCAGTGGCGGCATTTGATGCGGTGGGATCGATCATCGTGATTGCGATGTTCATTTGCCCTCCCGCGGCGGCACGTTTGATGACCAACCGGTTGGGGCATCAAGTGGTGTGGAGCGTTGTTTTTGCAGTGCTTTCTGCGGTTCTTGGCTATGTCTGTGCGGGGTACGGACCGCTGTGGCTGGGCTTCGACAATGCGGTTAGCGCGGCGGGCATGATTGCCACCGTGTCGGGGGGTATTCTTGCCGTCACTGCGTGTTTTGCACCCCACCGCCATCGCAATGGGGCGCCGGCAGTTTAGACCGCGTGTTGGGTGCTGTCGTTGGCAAGGTGGGACCAAGCATCGTACTGTGCGAGGAAGACCTCGCCGCTTAGATCATCGAGAAAATAGCTACGCTTCAGACGGTCCATGACCGGGCCTTTGACTTCCGAGAAGTGTAGGCGAATGTTGAGCTCTTTGAGGCGGGTGTTGATGGCCTCAAGGCTTTCCAGCGCGCTCATGTCGATCTCGTTCACCGCTGATGCCATGAGCACCACATCGGTGATGGGTTGGTCACAGACCACGCGGTCATAGACGTAGTCTTCCAAGAAGCGTGCGTTGGCGAAATACAGGCTTTCATCAATGCGTAGCGTGACCAGATGCGGCGCGGTTTTTACCTTGTGTCGCAGGATGTTACGGAAGTGCTGTGTTCCAGGCACAAGGCCAACCTCCGCCACATGCGGACGGCTGGTTTTGTAGAGATGCAAAGCGATGGAGAGGATCACACCGGCGCTGACACCAACCTCGACACCAAGGCCCAAAGTGAGGGCTATGGTGGTGGCGACGGCGGCAAAATCAACACGGGAGTAGCCCCAAGCATGGCGTAGGATCGTGAGGTCTACGAGGCTGAGCACGGCGACGATGATTGTGGCGGCCAGGGTGGCCTTGGGCAGGAAGAACAACAGCGGGGTCAGGAAGAGCGCGGCACCGGCGATGCCGATGGCGGTGAAGGCTCCGGCGGCGGGGGTTTGGGCGCCTGCGTCGAAGTTTACAACAGAGCGGGCGAAGCCACCGGTAACCGGGTAACCACCTGAAATCGCTGAGGCAATGTTGGAGGTGCCGAGGCCGATGAGCTCCTGGTCGGGGTCAATGCGTTGACGGCGTTTGGCGGCAAGGGTTTGTGCGACGGAGACGCTTTCGACAAAACCGATGATGGAGATCAGGAGGGCGGCCAGGAAGAGTTGAGACCACAGGTCCGGGGAGAAACTGGGGGCTGAAAGTGGCGGCAAGCCGGTTGGCACGGTGCCCACAATAGCCACACCTTTTCCCGCAAGGTCAAAGGCATAGACGGAAAGTGTGGTTGCGGCAACGGCGGCGACCGGGCCGGCTTTGGTGAGCACGTCCGCGAGGCGGGGACCTGTACCGAGTTTGAGCAGGAGCGGCTTGAGGCCTTTGCGGGTCCAGAACAGGAAGGCCAAAGCGGCGGCGCCGAGCGCCAGCGTGTAGAGGTTGGTTTCTGGTAAATGGGCCACCAATGATCCTAGCAATTCGGGCAAGGTATGGCCGTGCGCAGAGACGCCGAGGATGTGCTTCAACTGGCTGGTTGCGATCAGGATTCCGGACGCGGTGATGAAGCCTGCAATCACCGGGTGGGATAGGAAATTGGCAAGGAATCCAAGGCGTAAGAGGCCCATCAAAGTGAGCATTACGCCAGACATGAAGGCCAGTGTGATGGCCGCGATCAGGTACTCTGTGGTGCCTTGCAAAGCGAGGTTTCCGAGGGCGGCGGCGGTCATCAGGGAGACCACGGCGACGGGGCCGACGGCGAGCACGCGGGAGGTGCCGAAGAAGGCGTAGGCGATGAGCGGCAGGATCGAGGCATAAAGGCCCACTTCGGGCGGGAGACCGGCGAGCAGGGCGTAGGCCAGAGATTGCGGAATCAGCATGATCGTCACGATCACGGCGGCCATGAGGTCGGCGCCAAGTATCTGACGGTCATATGTTTTTGCCCATTCTAGGATGGGAAGGTAACGCTTGAGCTGCTGTGGCATAGGGGCCTCATGAGAGTCGCGGTTGCGCTCTATATATTCCAAAACTGGAATAAGAAAACCCTTACAGGAAAACTTGTGGGAAAGTAACGGCGCGGCTCAAAGGTTAACGCAGTCAAACCGAACAAACGGGACGTCGGTATTACGTCGGTATCCCGACGGTATTGCGACAGTGCAAAAATTGACGTCAACGTCAGGTTAACGGGCCTGTCGCGTATGCGGCCCGGAGTGATGTGCTCCGAGCCGCAGAGGTTTTAGGCGGCCGCGAAACCGGTGTCCAAAGCGGAGAGGATGGTGTTCACCTCCCCCTCGGAAATGGTCAGCGGTGGCGACATCAGGATGTTGTGTGCGCCCAGACGCACCATGGAGCCAGCCTGATAGGTCGCCTCGTGGATCTTCTTCATGGTGGCCATGTCCATCGGGGTTTTGGCGGCAGTGTCAGAAACAAGCTCGATGCCGGTCATCAGGCCGTGGCCGCCACGCACGTCGCCGATGATGTCGTATTTGTCAGCCAGTTTTTTCACACCTTCAAACAGCTGCGTGCCACGGGCGGCCGCGTTGGTTTTCAGGTCCAGACGGGTGGTCTCTGCCAAAGTAGCGATCACAGCGGCGGAGCCGACCGGATGGGCGGAGTAGGTGTAGCCGTGGAAGATGCCCGCTTCGCCGGTCTGGTCGTTTTCAAACACGTCGGCGACTTTGTCGCCCACCATGCAGGCACCAACCGGGAAGTAGCCGGAGGTGATGCCCTTGGCGGTGGTCATCATGTCAGGTTGCACGCCCCAGTGCCGCGCGCCGGACCAGTCGCCGGTGCGGCCAAAGCCGGTGATGACTTCGTCAGAGATCATCAGGATGCCGTGGCGGTCACAAATCTCGCGCATGAGCTTCATGAAGCTGGCGTCCGGCACAATAACACCACCCGCGCCCTGGATCGGCTCCATGATGAAAGCAGCGATGGTTTTTGGGTCCTGAAACGCGATCTCGTCCTCAAACGCGGCGGCGATGTTTTGCGCCAACTGGGCCGGATCACTTTCGTTGAATGGGTTGCGGTAGGTGTAAGGCGACGGCAGGTGGAAACAGCCGGGCAGCAGCGGTTCGTAGTTGATGCGGAAACGGTTGTTGCCATTCACCGACGCGCCGCCAAAGTGGGTGCCGTGGTAGCCTTTCTTGAGGCTGATGAATTTGGTGCGGGTCGGCTCGCCGCGCAGGCGGTGGTACTGGCGTGAAAGACGTAGGGCGGTTTCCACGGAGTCGGAGCCACCGGAGGTGAAGAACACACGGGACATGCCGTCCTCAGCGAAGAATTCGCGCACCGCATAAGAGGCCTCGATGGCCGGTGGGTTCGAGGTGCCAGCAAACGCAGAGTAATACGGCAGATCGTAGAGCTGTTTGGCGATCGCCTCTTTCACCACATCGTTGGAGTAGCCGAGGTTGACGCACCACAAGCCGCCCACAGCATCCACGGTGGAATGGCCGTCGATGTCGGTGATGTTCACACCTTCCGCGCCTTTGATGATCTTGGGCGGGGTGCTGTGGCTGTCCGCTGGTGCGCCCATCGGATGCCAGAGATGGCGGGCGTTGTTTTCCGTCAGGAAGTTGTCGTCTTTCATGGCTGTGCTCCCTAAGCGGCAGGAGATGATTCCTGCGTGTTTTGAAATTTGATCAAATTATGGAGTTGCAGTGAGACTCTGTCCAGAGAAAGAGCGACAGCGGGTTGGGAAAAAGCGACGCAGTGGGACCGCAATCTTGGTGGTAGAATCAAAGGGGAACATGCTAGATTTCGTCTTATGCCTGTGGATAACCCCAATATAAGCCAAGATCTGCCTGTTATCAGGCAACTTGATGATGCCGCGATCAACCGCATTGCCGCCGGTGAAGTGGTCGAAAGACCTGCCTCTGCGGTGAAAGAACTGGTGGAAAACGCCATTGATGCGGGCAGTCGGCGGATTGAGATTGCCTATGCCGATGGCGGCAAGACGTTGATCCGGATCACGGACGATGGCTGTGGCATCACCGAGGAACAGTTGCCGTTGGCCCTGTCGCGCCATGCGACGTCCAAGATTGACGGCACGGATCTGCTCGACATCCATACTTTTGGGTTTCGCGGAGAGGCCTTGCCCTCCTTGGGCGCGGTGGGCCGCCTGAGCATCACCAGCCGGGTGGGCAAAGCACCTGCGGCGCAGATTTCCGTGGAAGGTGGCGCAATGAGCGCGGTGAAGCCGGCGGCACTGTCCGGCGGCACCATCGTGGAGCTGCGCGATCTGTTTTATGCCACGCCCGCGCGGTTGAAATTCATGCGCTCTGATCGGGCGGAGGCGCAGGCGATCACCGATGTGGTCAAGCGTCTGGCGATGGCAGAGCCGTTTGTGGGCTTCACCCTGCGCGATGTGACCGGCGGCGGAGACGGCCGTGTGACCTTCCGCGTGGAGGCGGAAAATGGCGATCTGTTTGATGCGCTGCATGGGCGGCTGGCGCGGATATTGGGCAAGGAGTTTGCCGAAAACGCGCTGAAGATTGATGCGGAGCGGGAGGGGCTGCGGCTGATTGGCTATGCAGCGCTGCCAACCTATTCGCGCGGGTCTTCGGTGGCGCAGTACCTGTTTGTGAACGGGCGTCCGGTGAAGGACAAACTGCTCGTGGGGGCGCTGCGTGGGGCGTATTTTGACTATCTGAGCCGGGATAGGCACCCAGCGGCGGCGCTGTTCATTGATTGTGATCCGCATCTGGTGGATGTGAACGTGCATCCGGCGAAATCCGAGGTGCGGTTTCGTGACCCGGGATTGGCACGGGGGCTGATTGTGTCGAGCCTGCGCCATGCGTTGGCCGAAGCCGGCCACCGCGCTTCGACCACGGTGGCGGGGGCCACGTTGCAGTCGTTCCGGCCAGAACCCGTTGGAACTTCCCTAGGCGCTTTGGGAGCCACGCCAAGCGCGCCCGTATCGGGGCAGGCGCGGGTCTACCAAATGGATCGGCCAAGTTTGGGGGCACGCACGGCGGCCTATCAGGCGCAAGCGCCACTGCCGCAAGAGCCGGGCTTTGCGGACCTGACCGAGGCTTATTCCGCGCGGGTGGAGCCGGTGGAGACCGACGTGTCTCAAGAGGTGCCTGCCGAAGGGTTGCCGCTGGGCGCGGCACGGGCGCAAGTGCATGAGAATTACATCGTGGCGCAGACCGAGACCGGCATGGTGATTGTTGATCAGCACGCAGCACATGAGCGGCTGGTCTACGAAAAGCTGAAACGCCAGATGGCAGAGAACGGCGTGGCGGCGCAGGCGTTGTTGATTCCTGAGATTGTTGAACTGTCGGAGGGCGATTGTGCCCGGATCATGACCGTGGCCGATGACCTGTCGAAGCTGGGGCTGACGATTGAAGCCTTTGGGGGCGGCGCGGTGGCGGTGCGCGAAACGCCTGCGCTTTTGGGCGAGGTGAATGCGCGGGCGATGGTGCTCGATATTCTCGATGAGCTTGATGATGCGGGCGAAAGCATGTTGGTGCAGGCCAAGCTAGAAGCGATCCTCAGCCGCGTGGCCTGTCACGGTTCGATCCGCTCGGGCCGGCGGATGCGCGGCGAAGAGATGAACGCGCTGCTGCGGGAGATGGAGGCCACGCCACATTCGGGGCAATGCAACCACGGGCGGCCGACTTATGTGGAATTGAAGCTGGCCGATATTGAACGGCTGTTTGGACGGACGTGATGGACGGTATGGACGTGGCAATTGCCAACATGGAGACGCTGGCGCTGTATGCTGCGGCGGGGATTGGTCTGGCGGTGCTAGTGCTGTTTTTGCTGCTGCGCGGGGCCGGGCAGAAGCGGGCGGAACGAACCGAGGCGGTGATTGCTCAGCACATGGGACAGATGGCACAGCGAGTGGATCAGTTGGCCACCGGGCAGGCGCATCTGGATGGGAACCTGCAGGCGCAGGCGCAGTCTCAGGGGCAGATTGCCACGCTGATGGAGCAGCGGCTGGGGGAGGTGCAGGTCAATATGCACGAGAACCTTGCCAAGGTGCAGCGCAGCACCGGTGAGAACCTCGCCAGCATGCAGCAAAAGATGACCGACACGCTGGCGACACAGCAGCTGCAGATGCAGGAAAACCTGGCGAATATGCAGATGCGCACTGGGCAGGCGCTGAATGAGATGCAGGAGAAGTTGAACGCGTCTTTGAGTGGCAACGCCAAGCAGACGGCGACCTCATTGACGCAATTGCAGGAACGGCTGCAGACCATCGACAAGGCGCAGGAAAACATCACGCGGCTGTCGGGAGACGTGCTGAGCCTGCAGGATATTCTGAGCAACAAACAAACCCGCGGCGCCTTTGGAGAAATTCAGCTCACAGATATTGTCAGCAAGGCGTTGCCGAGCGACAGCTATGCGCTGCAACACACGCTGTCTAATGGCAAGCGGGCGGACTGTCTGATCCACCTGCCCAACCCGCCCGGGCCAATTGTGATCGACAGCAAATTCCCGTTGGAGGCCTATGAGCTCTTGCGCAATGCCGAAACGCAGGGGCAGCTGAATGAGGCGGCGCGGATGCTGCGCACCTCGGTGAAAAAGCACATCAAGGACATCTCGGAGAAATATATCATCGAGGGCGAAACCGCTGATGGGGCGTTGATGTTCTTGCCCTCGGAAGCGGTCTATGCGGAGTTGCACGCCAACTTCCCGGAACTGGTGCGCGACGGCTTTGCGGCGCGGGTGTGGATTGTCTCCCCCACCACTTGCATGGCGACACTCAACACCATGCGCGCCATCTTGAAAGACGCGCGGATGCGCGAACAAGCCGGGGCGATCCGCAAGGAGCTGGGTTTGCTCTATGCGGATGTGGAGCGTTTGGGCACACGGGTGGAGAACCTGGATCGCCACTTTGGTCAGGCGGCCAAAGACATCAGCGAGATCAAGATCAGCGCCGACAAGGCCGGGCGTCGGGCGCGGCGACTCGACAACTTTGATTTCGAAGAGCTGGCGCAGTCAGACGACGACAAAGTGGTGCCGCTGACCAAGCCGGGCGCCTGATCCGCTTTCTTCGCCGCCAAATACCTCGGGGTTCGGGGCAGCGCCCCGGTGTCCAGAAACAGTTTGCGCCATGTCAAAGACGTGAGGCATGCTGGTTGCAACACTGGGCGAAACCAGATTGGAGACGCGAAGAATGCTTGAGATTTCTGCATGGAAGGTGGCGCAGGTTGTGCTGATGTCCCGGGAGTTGGACCGGGCCGAAGGCGAGTTGCGCGCGTTTATTGACCGGCTGAATGAGGACGAACAGGCCAGCCTTGTTGCGGTGATGTGGATCGGACGGGACAGCTTTATGGCCGATGATCTGGCTGAAGCGATCATGACTGCCAAAACCGAGAACACCGTGCCAACGGCCGACTACCTATTGGGCTCGCCACATCTGTCTGATCATCTGGAAAATGGCATGGAAGCGCTGGGCATTTCCTTGTCTGAAGAGGAAGATGATCTGGTGCGCAAAGGCTAAGGGACTTAAAAAATCCTTGCCGCCTGCTGGGCGGAACTTGCGAAAATCTGCCAACCATTTTGGGATCCGCGCCAAGCTCTGGTGCGGGTCTTTACGTTTCAGACCCCTCTTCTTATCTGCGCCTTAAGAGGGAAGGTTGATGCGTCTGCTCGCAGCCTTACCCACTGACTTCGCGCCTGTTTTCCAAAAAAACATCCGCATCCCGCGTTTTGCGGGCGGTGCCCTCTTGTCTTGTGTCTGAGCCTGTCAACCCATGGGGCGGCGTTGGGAGGTCTGTCCGGAAGAAGGAGGTCGCCCATGTCCAGTTTCTGGGGTCGTTTTGACGACAATCACGGCAATCAAAAGCAGTTTGACCCGACCGATGAGCCTGCCACGGAAATCACCTTTGTGCCTAAGGGTGAGGATGGAAATCTTGTGCTTGAGGACAACAACAAGCCAGACCCGAACACGCAGGTGCTGATTGACGGAGAAGCGTACGATTTCGTTTTTGAGCTGACAGGAACCGTGCCGCAAGACGAGACCATTCCTGAGCAGTTCTGGGGCCAAGAGATCGCGGTGATCTCGATTCAGGATTATCCTGAGCCGGGGGAAGAGAGCCGCATGTTTTTCTTCCCTGAGATGGATCCGAGCGAAGAGGACATGAATGAATTTGAGGATGAGGAGTTTGTGGTCAAACACCCAGACCGGCATCCGGATGACCTGCCGGTGTGTTTCCTGCCGGGAACCATGATCGCGACTCCTGATGGTCCGCGAGCAGTGGAAAGCTTGCGACCGGGGGATTTTGTCTGTGTGGCGAAGGGCAAACCAGCCAAGGTGTTTTGGGTGGCAAAGAGCCATTTTTCCTATGCGGATATTTTGCGGAATGCAGCGCTGCGCCCGGTGTGCATTGATGCGGACAGCCTTGCGCCGGGGGTGCCGGAGCAGGATTTGTGGGTGTCGCAACAACACCGTATTGCGCTGCGGGGCTGGCAGGTCGAAATGTTGACCGCGTCTGATGCGGCCTTTGCCCATGCCAAACATCTTGCACCACAGCCGGGTATTCCCGGACGGGAATGGCGCGACGGCGTGGACTATGTGCATCTGATGTTTGACCGCCATCACATTGTGGAGGCCAATGGTGCCGAAGCGGAAAGTCTGTTTCTGGGCGATCAGGCGTTGGACAGCCTGGGGGCAGAGGCGCGGGCCGAGTTGGATCAGCTTTTGGAAGCCAAACCCTGGTTGAAGCCGCGCTTTGCGCAGACGGCTTTGCCCACGATGAAGGCGCATTAAGCGCAGACCTGGCGCAAAATGGTGGACGGGCGTCCAGTGTTTCGCGATCTGGTCAAGATGGCGGCCTGAGGTTAGGCCATCGGTATCAACCACGCGGACAGGTAGGTCTCCAACCGTTCGCGTGGGGCCACAGAGTTATGCAATGCGCAAAACATCAGGGAAATCGCCTGTACCATAAAGGCTTGGACCCCTTCGGCTTGCAGCTCGGCGGAGATGTCTTTGCGGAAAGGCTTTTCCCACAGCCATTTGGTCACCACCTCGGCGTGGCGGCCAAAAGTCATGGCGATGGGGCCGATGTCCGCGTTGGCAGCCGCGCCCGAGTGGCGCAGAATCACGTCAAAGACATAGCGCTCGCAGGTCATGAAAGTGATCAGCGGCATCATCGCGTCGACCATCTCGGCGACGGATCTGGGCGTATCGAGCGTGTCGATGTCGTCCAGATGGCGGTCGATTTCCGCGCCAATGAGTTGGTCCATCAGCGCGTCTTTGTCTTTGAAATGTGAGAAGAAGGTGCCTTTGGCAACACCGGCGCGCAGCACCACCTCTTCTACCCGCATGGCTTCGTATCCGCTTTCCGAAATCACGGCTTGGGCCGCGTCCAGAAGCTTGGCGCGGGTTTTGAGGGTGCGTTGTTGAACTGCTTTGACCATGGCCTGTTTTGGCATGAATTGTGACCGTGGTCAAATTTTTTATTGACCATGGTCATTTTTGTGTGCGATGAAATTGACCGTGGTCAGTATTTGGAGATTCGCAATGACACAGAAACGGATTTTTATCTTGAACGGACATCCAGCAGCGGAGTCGCTCACAGGCAGTTTGGCCGACAGCTATGCCAACGCGGCGCGCAGAGCCGGGCATCAGGTGCGCATGACCAATCTGCATGATCTGCAGTTTGATCCGGACTATGGCTTTGGTGGCTATGTGAACCAGAAGCCGCTGGAGCCTGAGCTGGAGCAGGTGTTGCAAGATCTGGAATGGGCCGAGCATGTGGTGGTTGCGACACCGATGTGGTGGGGCGGATTGCCGGCAAAACTCAAAGGGTTGTTTGACCGTGCACTGTTGCCTGGCCGTGCCTTTGACACACGCAACACCACCAAACTGGGCCTGCCGGCGCCGTTGCTGACCGACAAGACCGGACATGTGCTGGTGCTGTCAGACACGCCGGGTTTCCTGTTCCGCCTGTTCTATCGCAACGCGTTGATCGTGCAGATTCAGAAGCAGATTCTTGAGTTTGTCGGGATCAAGCCGGTGAAGGTCACGCAGTTTAACGGCACCAGCCATCCCAAAGAGGGCGCTGTGGAAAAATGGCTGGCCAAGGCCGCGAAGATCGGGGCGCAGGCGGTGTAAGCTTCAAAGAAAAGGGCCTGAGAGTGTGTCTCAGGCCCTTTCTGTTTTATGTGGTGTGATCGACGATCTGCATGTGCTGCGCCAGCGTGCCGATGTGGGTGAGCCACTCGGAGAAGAGCGCTTCCTCAGAGGGCGCCGCGTGCACGCCGGGGGCAATTTTGCCGTCCAGCACGGCCTCAATGGCGAGGGACACCGGGATCGATACAAGACGCGCCATGGCGGTGCCGCGTTCGTCACCCCAGGCGTCCATGGCGTAGGTCTTGTGATAGACCTCGGCGCCGTCTTTCTCGGCTTTGAGACCCACACAAAGGATCACGCGGTCGGGTTCACCTTCGTCATAGGAGTTTTCGTCCCAGAACTGGTCGGACATTTCTTTCAGGCGGGCGTCGCCTTCGGGGTCGGTCAGGGTTTTGATTTCGCGGAAGACCTCGGACCAGGCGTCGGCCCAGCCGTTCAGGCGCAGGGTGCCGCGCACAAAGGTGTCGACCTTCCAGTCCGGGTCAAACTTGTAGTCTTCCATGAAGGGGATGCTGTCGCGGTTGGGATAAACCTCGAAAGTTTCGGCTTCCGCCAGCGGGGCTTCATAGCTGCTGATCGCGTCCCAAGGGCGGTTCACATCCAGCGGTTTGCCGTCGCGGATCGAGCGGGACGGGGAGCGCAGGGCTTTGAGCACGCCCAGCGGGGACCAGCTGAATTTGTAGCGGAACGGGTTGGCATGTTTGGGCACGCCGCCGCAGTAGCTGATGAAGCTCAGGGTGTTGTCGGTGTCATAGGCGGCGGAGGCGCGGTAGTCGGCCACCAAGGCGTGGGCCATCAGGTGGTCGATGCCCGGGTCGAGGCCCACTTCGTTCACGCAGGCGATGCCGGCGTCTTTGGCCTTGGCGTCGAGTGCCTTCATTTCCGGCGCGATGTAGGACGAGCTGACGAAATTCGCGCCTTTCTCGATGCAAAGCTCCGCTAGCGGTACGTGCCAGTCGCCTGGCAGCATGGAGACCACCACGTCGCCTTTGGCCAGCACGGCACCGAGCGCCTCAATGTCAAAGGCGCGGATGTCTTGGGTCAGGTCGCCGACGGCCTCTTCGGCCTTGGCGATTGTGCGGTTCCAGACGGTGACCGCGCGGCCGCCTTCGATCAGGCGACGCAGGCCGGGAATGGCCGAGAGGCCGGTGCCACACCAATGGATTGTCATGTCTCTTCTCCCCTCAGAGGTCTTTGGAATGGGTGATGAAATCGGCTTCGGCGCGGGTCCAGACACCGTCGCTGAGGTCATCGAGTTTCATCAAAGTGTCGAGCAGCTGTGCGGCGTAGTCTTCCGAGCTTTCCACCGGCAGCATGGATGGCAGGTTGTCGATCGCCATCACGTCGAGCACTGGGGCGTCGGCCACGCGCAGAGCGGGGGCGTCCCAGGTGGTGGCGCGGTCATAGACCGGCACCGGGTTGTAATCGCTGTCCGGATCACAGGCCACGTCGCCGATGGCGGTGAGCTTACGGTCGGCTTTCAAGGCTTCTTGCGGGACAAACACCGGCGTGCCGGGGCGGGCGAAGATGCAGTTCAGGAACAGGTCGTGGTCCAGAATTTCCGGGAATGGGCCACCGGAGGCGGTTTCTGCCATGTCCCATTTGGTGACGGTGCAGCCCATGGCTTCGAGCAGGTCGGCAGCACCGGTCCCCACACGTCCCAGAGCGCCAATCACGATGGCGGAGGGGCGGTCTTTGGAAAGCGCGTCGAGTTCTGCGCCAAGGTCGGCGAGCAAGGCGTCTTTGCCCGCGTATACGCCCACAGGACCACAGAGCTCCCCGCGTTGTTGGGCGGCCCAGGATTTGAGGGTCACAGCCGACCCTGCGTAGCCAGCCCAATAGCCAAAGGCGGCAACACGGCGGCCGGTGTCGTCCACCAGATATTCGAGGTCATACAGCGTGCCACCGCCCGCTTTGAAGCGTTTCAGCAACGCAACGCCGGAGTGCTGGCCCTTGAAGGCGTGACCGAACATGATGTGGCGGTGCGGCAGGGGGGTGCCGTCTTCGGGCAGTTCTTTGAGGCCAAAGATGATGGCGTCGCGTGGGGCATCTGGCCAGCTGTTTTCGGCAGCAATGTCGCAGCCGACGGCCTTATAGCCGTCAATTGGAATGGCGCGCGCAGAGCTTTCTTCGACCGTGACGCGGATGCCTTTGTCCATCAGCGCTTTGGCGCCTTCGGGTGTCAGACCCACCCGCTCTTCATTTGGCCGTTGCTCGGCGCGTACCCAAAGATGAGTCATCTTGGCTCCCCTCATATTCGGGTTTCCATAGATCAGGCTGATGCGATGAAGGCAAGAGTGGGAGGGCGCGCGTCCGGCTCAAAGACGTGGCCCCCTTGCCCCAATGCTTTTGGGGATAGCGGACGTGTGTTTTAGACGTTGTAGTAGTCGCGGTACCAGTCCACGAAGTGTTTGACGCCTTCGGAAACCGGAGTTTGTGGCGTGTAGCCTGTCAGGCGTTGCAGCAGATCGGCGTTGGCCCAGGTTGCAGGCACGTCGCCCTTCTGCATCTCCATGAAGTTCTTTTTGATTTCCATACCGAGGCATTTTTCGATCTCGGTGATGAAATCCATCAGCTGCACTTTGTCGTTGTTGCCAATATTCACCACGCGGAAAGGGGCGACAGGGGACAGGCTGTCATCCGGCAGGATATCGTCGCGGCTTTCGGGTTCCACGGGCGGGGTGTCGATCAGCAGGCGAATGCCCCGAACGAGGTCTGTGACATAGGTGAAGTCCCGCGCCATGTTGCCGTGGTTATAGACGTCGATGGCTTCGCCAGCGAGACCGGCTTTCACAAACTTGAAGAGGGCCAAGTCAGGACGGCCCCAAGGGCCGTAGACGGTGAAAAACCGGAACATGGTTGTGGGAATTTTCCACAGGTGGGCATAGGAATGCCCCATGTTTTCATTGGCTTTCTTGGTGGCCGCATAGAGCGTCAGCGGGGTATCCACTTTGTCCACTTCGGCAAAAGGCATGTCTTCGTTGGCGCCATACACAGATGATGTTGAGGCCATCATCAGGTGCTCCACACCAAATTCGCGCGTGCATTCCATCACGTTGAAGGTGCCGACGATATTGGATTCGATGTAAGAGCGTGGATTTTCGAGGCTGTAGCGTACGCCGGCTTGACCAGCCAAGTGGACCACGACATCCGGTTTCGCCTGTTCAAAGACGGTGCGCAACGTGTCCATTTCTTCCAGGTAGGCTTCGGTGCAGGAGAAGTTCGGATCCTGCAGAAGCATCTGATGACGCCGCCGTTTGAGGCTTACGTCATAGTAATCTGTCATCGCGTCATAGCCGACAACGCGGAAGCCCTCTTTCAACAGCAGTTGCGCGAGGTGGAAGCCAATGAAGCCGCCGGTTCCCGTGATCAGAACAGTCCGCATGATGTAGTACCTTTTTGCCTCAAAGCAGGCCAAATGCGCACATACACACGTCGATTGGCCAAAATATCTGTTTTTGCGTTTTGACGCTTGTGCCTTTCCTTACTGCCAAGCGGTGCGGATCGGAAAGCAGTTTGTCCCAAAAACCAAGATTTTTTGGGGATTGGGGATTTTCAGTCTGCGCGCAGCCGGTCCCCTGTGTCTGTGTCTTGCGCACTTTCCGGGTGGCGGTGTCGGGGCGCGCGTGGCACAACGGGCCAAAGCAGAACAAAACGGGAGCGCGCCATGAGTTTTGGCAAAGGATGTCACCTGCATCTGATCGATGGGTCGGCCTTTATCTTTCGGGCCTATCACGCGCTGCCGCCGCTGACGCGGAAGTCGGACGGGCTGCCCGTCGGGGCCGTTGCTGGCTTCTGTAATATGCTGCAGCGCTACATTGAGGATCATTCCGGGCCGGATGCGCCGACCCATGTGGCGGTGATCTTTGACTATTCCGGCAAGTCGTTTCGCAACGAGATGTATGACCAGTATAAGGCGAACCGTCCGCCTGCGCCGGAAGATCTGGTGCCTCAGTTTCCGCTGACGCGGGAGGCCACGAAGGCGTTCAACATTGCCTGCAAAGAGATCGAAGGCTTTGAGGCCGATGATATCATCGCCACGCTGGCTTGTCAGGCGCGTGATGCCGGTGGGCGCTGTACCATCATCAGCTCGGACAAGGATTTGATGCAGCTGGTGGGCGACGGCGTTGAGATGCTCGACGCGATGAAGAACAAGCGCATTAATCGCGATGGGGTGCATGAGAAATTTGGCGTGGGGCCAGAGCGCGTGGTGGACGTGCAGGCGCTGGCCGGGGACAGCGTGGACAACGTGCCGGGCGCGCCGGGCATTGGCATCAAGACGGCGGCCCTGTTGATCAACGAATATGGCGATCTGGAGAGCCTGCTGGACCGCGCAGAAGAGATCAAACAGCCCAAACGCCGCCAGACGCTGATTGAAAAGCGTGAGCAGATTGAGCTGTCCAAAAGGTTGGTGCAGCTGGATTGCGACATGGAGCTGGACTTCACGCTGGATGATCTGGAGGTGCGTGATCCGGAGCCGGAGGCACTCTTGGGCTTCTTAGCAGAGATGGAATTCCGCACACAGATCAAACGGGCGGCGGATAAGCTGGGCGTGGAAGCGCCGACCATTCCGGAGCCGGCTGCGAGTGCCGCAGATGAGGCACCTGCGCAGGAAGATGTGCCGTTTGACGAGTCCAAATACGAATGGGTGAAAGACCGCGCGGCGCTGGACCGCTGGATCGCCGCGATTATGAAGCGAGGCTATGTGGCGGTGGATACCGAGACCAACTCGTTGAATGAAATGGTCGCGGAACTGGCGGGGATTTGTCTGTCAGTGGAGCCGGGCGAGGCCTGCTATATTCCGGTGGGCCACAAGAAGGGCGCAAGCGACGACCTGTTTGGGGGCGATGAGCTTCAAGGGGGGCAGTTGCCGCTTCAGGAAGTACTCGATGCGCTGAGGCCAGTGCTGGAAGATCCGGCTGTGCTGAAAATTTTCCAGAATGCCAAATATGACTGCAAGGTCTTTGCCAACTACAACATCGCCGTGGCGCCGATTGATGACACCATGTTGCTGTCTTATGCGCTGCACGCGGGCGAGCACAATCACGGCATGGATGCCCTGTCAGAGCGGTACCTGAGCCACCAACCTGTGCCGATCAAATCGCTGATTGGCAGTGGCAAAAGCATGATCACCTTTGACAAGGTGCCGATTGAAGACGCGCTGCCCTATGCGGCAGAAGACGCGGATATCACCCTGCGCCTGTGGCAGCTGTTCAAGCCAAAACTGCACCGGCGGCAGGTGACTGCGGTCTATGAGACGCTGGAGCGGCCTTTGGTGCCGGTACTGGCGCAGATGGAACGAAATGGCGTCAAGGTGGACCGCGACACGCTGAGCCGGATGTCTAATGCCTTTGCGCAGAAGATGGCCGCGCTGGAGGCGGAAATTCACGAGTTGGCGGGGGGCACGTTTAACGTGGGGTCCCCCAAGCAGCTGGGTGAAATCCTGTTTGACAAGCTGGAGCTGCCGGGGGGCAAGAAAGGTAAGACCGGGGCCTATGCCACGGGTGTGGATGTGCTGGAGGATTTGGCCACCGAACATGCCTTGCCGGGGCTGGTGCTGGACTGGCGGCAGCTGAGCAAGCTGAAGTCGACCTATACCGACGCGTTGCAGACCCACATCAATGCGGAAACGGGCCGGGTGCACACATCCTATGTGCAGACCGGGGCCAACACCGGGCGGCTGGCGTCCACCGATCCAAACCTGCAAAATATTCCGGTGCGCAGCGAGGAAGGGCGGCGCATTCGAGAGGCCTTTGTGGCCGAAGAGGGCAAGACGCTGATCTCGCTCGACTATTCACAGGTGGAATTGCGCATTCTGGCGCATATTGCGGATATCGATGCCCTGAAGGCGGCGTTCCGGGATGGGCACGACATCCACGCGATGACCGCGTCCGAGGTGTTTGATGTGCCGATGGAGGAGATGACCAGCGAGGTGCGCTCGCGCGCCAAGGCGATCAACTTTGGTGTGATCTATGGCATTTCCGGATTTGGTCTGGCGCGCAATTTGCGCATTCCGCGGGGCGAGGCCCAAGACTTCATCAACCGCTATTTTGAGCGCTTCCCGGGCATTCGGACCTATATGGATGACACCAAAGCCTTTGCCAAAGAACACGGCTATGTGCAGACGTTGTTTGGCCGCAAAATCCACACGCCGGAGATCAACGCCAAAGGGCCGCGCGCGAGCTTTGCATACCGCGCGGCCATAAATGCGCCGATTCAAGGCACAGCCGCCGACATCATCCGCCGCGCGATGATCCGCATGCCGGAGGCGATCAAAGACCTGCCCGCCAAGATGCTGTTGCAGGTGCACGATGAACTGATCTTTGAGGTTGATGACGCGGCGGTGGATGAGACCATTGAGGTCGCCCGCGATGTGATGCAGCGCGCCACGGAGCCAGCTATCAAGCTCGACGTGCCGTTGATTGTGGATGCAGGTCGTGGGGCCAATTGGGCGGAGGCGCACTGAGGCGAACGTGACACTAAGGCGCGCCTGACCCTGGGTGGGGGCTGAAAGCGCCCTCCCGTGGGGAGGGTCGGGCGCGGCTCGAGGCTTTCGCCTCGTGCCAATTCGGGCTTAGCTCAGCCAGCCTAAGCCTTGTTCGGTGCGTTTGGCGGGGTTGTATTCGGCGCTGACAGCGCCGGTGTAGCCGGTTTGATCCAGCATCTCGAAGAACGCGGGGTAGTCGAAGTGTTGCGACTTTACTGGTTCGTTGCGGTCCGGCAATCCGCCGATCTGGATGTGGCGCACGCGAGATTTGTGTTTGTCCCAGCACGCCAGCACATCGCCGTGGATTTTATGGGCGTGATAAGTGTCAAACTGCAGCGCCAGATTGGGGGCGTTGACCTCGTCTAGGATCTCCGCTGCCAGATCAAAGCTGTTCAGAAAATAGCCTGGCATGTCGACATCGTTGATCGGCTCGATGGTGAGCTGCTGTTTCGGGGCAAAGGCGCAGGCCCACTTGAGGTTCGCCACAAACGTTGCGTGGGCCGCATCACCTGACGCAGCGCCCGCCATGATGTGCACAATGCGGGCGCGCAGCATGTCGGCATACCGGAGCGTGCGGCGGAAATCGCGCTGGAAGCGGCCTTCCAGACCGGGCACAGCGGCAAAACCGCGGTCGCCACCTGTGTAGTTCGGCGGCGGGCAGTTGATCAGTTCCAGCGACAGACCGTTGCGGATCAAAGCGCGCTGGGTTTCAGGGGCGGGGGTCTCATAGGGAAAGAGGATTTCCACCGCTTCAAAGCCCGCCTCGGCGGCGGCTTCATAACGGTCCAGCTCCGGAAACTCGGCAAACAACATGGTCAGGTTGGCGGCAAATCTGGGCATCGGGCTCTCCTCTGGCGAGGGTTATTCCAGCTTTGCCGCGCGCGGAACAGTCTGAAATTCCGCAAGTTTGAACGGTTTGGCGGAAGTTTGCCTTAGTCCAGCGCCTCTGATGGCAGGAAGGGGAAAAACACGCCGGAAGACATCACGCCAAACATGCTTTGGCCGTTGACGTCCTGGTGGGTGCCAAGCTCCACAAGGCGATAGAACGCCTTACGGGTGATGCGGGCTTCGAGGTCGGCGCGCACGGTCACATAGGGTGCGGGTTCATCCGTGTCAGGGTCAATTTCGACGCGAATGGGGTTGTCTGGACCTGCGGCGGCGAAGTCGCCCACGTGGGTTTCAAAGGTCAGAACCTGGGTGTCACCTTCGCCGGATACCTCGAAATCTTCGGTGATAAACGGCGCGTCTTCGACCGTGATGCCGACCTTTTCCACCGGGGTGACCAGCACGTATTTGTCGCCATCCTTACGCAGGATGTTGGAGAACATCTTCACCATGGCGGGGCGATTGATCGGGCTGCCTTCGTAAAACCAAGTGCCATCGCGGGCGATACGCATGTCCAGATCGCCGCAATGGGGCGGGTTCCACAGGTGCACAGGCGCCGGGCCGCGCGCTTTCACGACGGCAGAGGCGGAGGCGGCGATGGTGTCTGCGTTCACTTTCACAGGAAATTGTTCCCTCATTGCTTTTGCCATTTCATCTGAGCGCGTTACTGTCAACGTAAGCAGGTAGAGTTACGGGAGACACAGTATGGCGGATGTGGACAACCTTGTCGCAGAGATTGAAGAGCTGGGCGGCAAATTGGCGGAGGCCAAGGCGGCGATCACCAAGCGCTTTATCGGACAGGAACAGGTTGTCGATTTGACGCTTTCGGCCTTGCTGTGCGGGGGGCACGCGCTTTTGATCGGCCTGCCGGGCTTGGGCAAAACACGGCTTGTGGATACGCTCTCGACTGTGATGGGGCTCAATGGCAACCGGGTGCAGTTCACGCCGGATTTGATGCCTGCGGATATTCTGGGCTCTGAGGTTTTGGAGAAAGGCAAAGGCGGAACGCGGGAGTTCCGATTCGTGCCGGGGCCGATTTTCTGTCAGCTTTTGATGGCCGATGAGATCAACCGCGCCAGTCCGCGAACGCAATCCGCGCTGTTGCAGGCGATGCAGGAGAAACAGGTCACCGTGGCGGGCGCAGACCGTCCGCTGGACGCGCCGTTCCACGTGTTGGCGACGCAGAACCCAATTGAGCAGGAAGGCACCTATCCACTGCCAGAGGCGCAGTTGGATCGGTTCTTGGTGCAGATTGATGTGCCGTATCCGGATCGTGACACGGAGCGTGATATTTTGCTGGCCACCACCGGTGTGGAAGAGGAAGAGGCGCATGCGGTCTTCACCGCAGAAGAGTTGATCGCGGCGCAAACGCTGTTGCGGCGGATGCCGGTTGGGGAAAGCGTGATGGAGCTGATCCTGGATCTGGTGCGGGCGTGCCGTCCGGATGACGAGACCGCAACTGAGGCAGTGCGGGAGAACGTGGCCTGGGGACCGGGACCACGGGCGGCGCAGGCCTTGATGATGACGGTGCGGGCGCAGGCGTTGCTGCATGGGCGGCTCGCGCCCAATGCGCAGGACGTGATTGATATGGCGGGGCCGGTGCTGAGCCACCGGATGGCGCTGACCTTTGCGGCGCGGGCGCGCGGCGAGAGCCTTGCCGGGTTGATTTCAGAAACCGTGGCGCGGTTTGACAGTGTTGGAGCTGCCGCGTGAGTGCAGCGCCCTATCTGCGCAGTCAGGCTGAGGCGGAGGCCGCCAGCCTGCCGCCCCTATTGGCACATGCGGAGCATTTGGCGGGCACGGTGTTGCTCGGCGAGCATGGGCGGCGGCGCGCGGGTATGGGCGATGATTTCTGGCAGTATCGGTCGGTGCAGCCGGGGGACAGTCTGCGCATGATTGACTGGCGGCGGTCCGCCAAATCGGATGCACAGTTTGTGCGGCAACGGGAATGGCAGGTGGCACAGTCGGTGATGATGTGGGTCGATACGGCCCCTTCGATGTTGTTTGCCAGCGATAAGGACACGCCGCAGAAGGCCGATCGGGCGCGGCTGTTGGCGCTGGCGCTGGCGATCCTCCTCATTCGCAGCGGCGAACGGGTCGGGTTGACCGGCACGGATTTGCCACCCCGTCGGGGCGAAGCGCAGATCTTGCGATTGGCGGAGATGTTTTTGCGCGACGATGTTGGCGGCGAGACGCCGGATTATGGCACGCCGGAGGCGCGGGCGATGCTGCCCCATGCGCGGGCGGTGTTTATCTCTGATTTCATGGGCGATTTTGACGCTGTGCAGGCTGCGCTGACCAAGGCGGCGGACCGTGGGGTCATGGGCGCGTGTTTGCAGGTGTTGGACCCGGCGGAAGAGGATTTTCCCTACAAGGGCCGGGCGATTTTTGAGAGCATGGGCGGCAGTCTGAGCCACGACACCAAGAAAGCGGATGACCTGCGTTTACGGTATCTTGAGCGGTTGGCCGAGCGGCAGGCGGCTTTGAAAGACCTGTGCCGCGCAACGGGGTGGCTCTATGGGCATCACAGCACGGGCCAGCCTGCGCAGGCGGCGTTGTTGTGGTTGCATCGGGCATTGGAGCGGCGCGGATGATCTTTGGCTTGCCTATAGGATTTACCGCCCCTTGGGTGCTGGTGGCGCTGATCGCGCTGCCGGTGCTGTGGTTGATTTTGCGGGCGATTCCGCCTGCGCCGATCCGGCGGCGGTTTCCCGGCGTGGTGCTGCTTCTTGGGTTGAGCGACGAGGACACGGTCACGGATCGCACGCCGTGGTGGCTGTTGCTGCTGCGCATGCTGGCGGTGGCGGCGGTGATTGTTGGGCTGGCGGGGCCGGTTCTAAATCCCCAGACACGTGAGGCGGGCAGTGGGCCGCTGTTGATCCTGATGGATGGCAGTTGGGCTTCGGCACCCGATTGGGACGCGCGGCGCGACATGGTCACGGCGCTGCTGGATGAGGCGGCGCGGGATGGGCGCGTGGCGGCGGTGCAGCGGTTGAGCGCGCCGGAGCCGCTGTTGTTTTTGCAGGCAGATGCGTGGGCGTCGCGCATGGCGGGCGTGGCGCCGATGGCTTGGGCGGCGGATGCCGCTGCGATGGCTGCGTTTACGGAGACTTTGGAGGCTGCGGACGGGTTTGACACGGTGTGGCTGTCAGATGGGGTGGCCCGCGAGGGGCGCGCAGATTTGCTGGCAGCGCTGCAGGACAAAGGCGCTGTGCGTGTGGTGCAGACCGGGCGCGGCGCTATGGCGTTGATGCCGCCCAGCTATGAGGACGGCAAACTGGTGATGACGGCGAAGCGCAGCGAGGTGGCGATTGCGCAGGAGGTTACGGCGCTGGCGATTGGCACCGATCCGGGCGGCACGGAACAGGTGTTGGCGAGCCTGCCGCTGGTGTTTGAAGAGGGCGCGCAGTCAGGTGAGAACGCGCTTGTCCTGCCAAGCGAGCTGCGCGCGCGGCTGACGCGGTTTGAGATTGCGGGTGTGCGTTCGGCGGGGGCCGTGGCGCTCAGTGATGACAGCCTGCGGCGGCGCGAGGTGGCGCTGATTGCCGGGCGGGAAGACCGCGAGGGGCTGCAACTGCTGTCGCCGTTGCATTATTTGCGGCAGGCCTTGGTGCCGACGGCGGATGTGATTGAGGGCGCGTTGAGTGACATTCTGCCCGCAAATCCGGATGTGATTGTTTTGGCCGATGTGGCGGTTTTGTCTGAGGGTGAAACGGCGGCGATTATTAATTGGCTGGAAAACGGCGGATTGCTTCTGCGGTTTGCCGGGCCACGTCTGGCGGCGAGTGAGATCAGCCGCACCGAAGAAGATCCGCTGTTGCCGGTGCGGCTGCGGGCTGGCGGACGCAGCGTCGGCGGGGCAATGAGCTGGGGCGAGCCCAAGTCGCTTGCACCGTTTGATGTAGAAAGCCCGTTTTACGGTTTGCCGGTGCCCGATGAGGTGACGGTGACGGCGCAGGTGATGGCGCAGCCGGACCCAACCTTGGCGGAGCGGGTGATTGCCAGCCTGAGCGATGGCACGCCGCTGGTGACGCGCAAGGCTGTGGGGCAGGGGCAGGTGGTGCTGGTGCATGTGACCGCCAATGCAGAGTGGTCCGGATTGCCGTTATCCGGCCTGTTTGTGCAGATGCTGGACCGTCTGGCGGTGCTGAGCGCGGTGGGCGAAGAGGCCGAAGCGCGACTGGCGGGCACCACTTGGCAACCTCTGAAGGTGCTGGATGGATATGGCCGGTTGGAAGATGCGCAGACCTTGCCCGGTGTGGCCGGAGAAGCCTTGGCCGAAGGGCGCGTCGGGCCAGAGCTGCGACCCGGATTGTACCGCGATGGGGAGAAGGTGTTGGCCTTGCATGTGTTGGCACCTGACACGGAGGTGGCGCCTGCGACGTGGCCGGTGACGGTGCCGGTGGAAGGGTTGCGCGGGGCAGTCACGACAGATTTGTCGGGCTACTTCTTGGCGGTGGCTTTGGTGATTTTGGCGCTGGATGTGCTGGCGTCCTTGTTTGTGTCCGGGCGGCTTTGGGGCGCACAGGTGGCGGTTGTGGCTTTGGCCCTGATGCTGCCGGCCACGGATGGATTTGCGCAGGAGGCCTCAGTGGCGGCAAGCCATGCGCAGGAGGTGGTGCTAGGCCATGTGCGCACCGGCAATCGCGAGGTGGATGACATTGCGCTGGCGGGGCTGCGCGGGTTGAGCAATGTGCTGTATTTTCGCACGTCTGTGGAGCCAGCGGACCCGGTGACGGTGGATCTGGAGACGGATGAACTGGCGTTTTATCCGTTCCTCTACTGGCCGATCACACCGGATCAGCCCACCCCTTCGCAAGAGGCCTATGGCAAGCTCAACGCCTACCTGCGCAGCGGCGGCATGATCCTGTTTGACACGCGCGACAGCGATGTGGCGCGGTTTGGTGCGAGCAGCCCGACAGGGCGCAAGCTGCAGAGGCTGGCCGCGGGCTTGGACATTCCGCCGCTGGACCCGCTGCCGGAGGATCATGTTCTGACGCGGACGTTTTACTTGTTGCAGGATTTTCCGGGACGCTACATGAGCCGGGATGTCTGGGTGGAGGCGGCGCCTGCGGATGCAGAAAAGATCGAAGGCATGCCGTTTCGCAATCTGAATGACGGGGTCACGCCGGTGGTGATTGGCGGCAATGACTGGGGCGCAGCCTGGGCTGTGGACACACGTGGCAACACGTTGTTCCCGGTGGGGCGCGGACGGGCCGGAGAGCGGCAGCGTGAGCTTGCCTACCGGTTTGGGGTGAACCTGATCATGCATGTGCTGACCGGAAATTATAAGAGCGATCAGGTGCATGTGCCTGCGTTGCTGGATCGGTTGGGCCAATGACGGGCGTGGTGTTTGATCCGATTGTGCCGCTGTGGCTGTTGGCGGTTTTGGCGGTGTTGAGCACGGTGGCGATTTCGATGGCATTGTGGCGCGGCTTGGCCGGGTGGGCCTGGCGCGGGGCGGCGGGGCTGGTGATCCTAGCGGCCTTGGCGGGGCCGGTGTTGCAGACCGAGAACCGCGCGCCATTGAGTGATATTGTGCTGATGTTGGTGGATGGCTCTGCCAGTCAGCGGTTGAGCGATCGTGAGACACAGACCGAAGAGGCTGCGGCAGCTTTGGAGGCGCGGCTGGCGGCACGGGACAACACCGAAGTGCGCCGCATTGAAGTGGGCGATGCGGATGGTGACGGCGGCACCGAGATGATGGCGGCGTTGTCTGAGGCTTTGGCGCAGGAGCCGCGCGGGCGGATTGCGGGCATTGTCGCGCTGACTGATGGGCAGGTGCATGATATGGAACGTGCGCCAGACCTGCCTGCGCCGTTTCATGTGCTGCAATCCGGGCGCGAAGGCGATTGGGATCGGCGGTTGAGCATCAAGAATGCGCCGGCCTTTGCCATTCTGGGGGAGCCGGTGACGCTTACCCTGCGGATTGAGGACACTGGCGCGGCGCCCACCGATGCAGACCGTGCTGAAGTGGATATTTCCGTTGATGGCGACGAACCACAACGCTTCTCTGTGCCGCTGGATCGTGACATTGAGTTGCCGGTGACGCTGTCCCATGGAGGGCGCAATGTGATCCAGTTTTCGGTGCCGATGGCTGAAGGGGAACTGACAGATCGCAACAACGCGGCGCTGGTACAGATCAACGGGGTTCGGGATCGGTTGCGCGTATTGTTGGTGTCTGGTGAGCCGCATCCGGGCGGGCGGACTTGGCGTAACCTGCTCAAGTCGGATGCCAGCGTGGATCTGGTGCATTTCACCATTCTGCGGCCTCCGGAGAAGCAGGACGGCGTGCCTGTGAGCGAGCTGTCGTTGATTGCCTTCCCGACGCGGGAGCTGTTTCTGGAGAAGGTTGAGGACTTCGACCTGATCATTTTTGACCGCTATCAGCGGCGCGGGATTTTGCCGTCTTTGTATCTGGAGAACGTGGCGGATTACGTGCGCAAAGGCGGGGCTGTGCTGGTGGCGGCGGGGCCGGACTATGCCTCCGCGGATAGTATTTACCGCTCGCCTTTGGCCGAAGTCTTACCTGCCAGCCCAACGGCACGGGTGGTGGAGGAGGCCTATGCGCCCATCGTTTCAGAGCTTGGCGCGCGCCATCCGGTGACCGCAGGCTTGCCGGAGCAGGAGACCTGGGGGCGCTGGCTGCGCCAGATCGAGGTGACACCGGATGCCGGCGATGTCCTGATGACCGGCAGTGAGGACCGGCCTTTGTTGGTGCTCAATCGCGTGGAGGAGGGGCGCGTGGCACTTTTGGCGTCGGATCACGCCTGGCTTTGGGCGCGTGGCTACGAGGGCGGTGGCCCGCAGTTGGAGCTGTTGCGGCGGTTGGCACATTGGATGATGGGCGAGCCTGAGCTGGAAGAAGAAGCGCTGTGGGCGGAGCCAACGGGGCAGACGCTGAGGATTGTGCGACGCAGTCTGGAAGAAACGGTAGGGCCGCTGACCATCACCACGCCAAGTGGAGAGACCGTGGCGTTGGAGATGCGGGAAACCACGCCGGGTCAGTTTGAGACCACCTATCAAGGGCCGGAGATGGGGCTGTATCGCCTTGCCCAGGATGACATGGAAACCGTGGTGGGGCTGGGTCCTGCGGCGCCGCGGGAGTTTGAGACCACCATTGCCAGCGCGGAGGCGCTTACGCCGTTGTTGGAAGCGACACGTGGCGGGGTGTTGATGCTGGAGGACGGTGTACCGGGCGTGCGCAATGTGCGCGAAGGGCGCCCGGCGGCGGGGCGCAACTGGATTGGGCTGACACCCAGAGAGGCGTTTGAAACGCTGGATGTGGCGCGTGCGCCGCTGTTGCCGGGGTGGTTGGTGCTGCTTTTGGCATCCGGGTTCATCCTCATGGGGTGGCTGCGCGAGGGGCGGCGCTGAGACGGTCAGAGCGTTGACCTGCAAAAACCGGTTCCTTCGCGGCAGCCTGCGCGGTAGAACGCCTGTAAGTGAGGCCGACCTACCTATTGGAGCAAGTGATCATGGCGCCAAAGCCCGTTGTATTGTGCATTCTGGACGGCTGGGGGCTGTCTGATCAAACCGAGGCAAACGCGCCCTATCTGGCCAAAACCCCAAACTTTGATGCGATGATGGCCGATGGGCCGTCTGCGACGTTGATCACCCATGGGCCGGATGTGGGTCTGCCAAGCGGGCAGATGGGCAATTCCGAGGTGGGCCACACCAACATCGGCGCGGGCCGTGTGGTGGCGATGGATCTGGGGCAGATTGATCTCGCCATCGAAGACGGCTCGTTTTTTGAGAATGCGGCGCTGCAGGCGTTTATTGCCAAGCTGAAAGACACTGGCGGTACGGCGCATTTGATGGGCGTGGTTTCTGACGGCGGGGTGCATGGGCATATCACCCATGTGCTGGCGGCGATGAAGGCGATTGCAGACGCTGGCGTGCCGGTGGTGTTGCATGCGGTGACAGACGGCCGTGACGTGGCGCCGAAGTCTGCGCTGGACTACTTTACCACCCTGCAGGCGCAGATGCCGGAAGGCGCGAAGCTCGGCACGGTGACCGGGCGCTACTATGCGATGGACCGCGACAACCGTTGGGAGCGGGTGTCACAGGCGTTTGGCGCTTGGGTAAGCGGCGCGGCGGCGCACAGGGCGGCAGACGGTATTGCGGCGGTGGAAGCGGCCTATGCGCGCGATGAAAGCGATGAGTTCATCGTGGCGACCGCGATTGGCGACTATGCCGGGGCCAAAGATGGTGACGGGTTCTTCTGTCTCAATTTCCGGGCGGATCGGGCGCGGGAGATTTTGGCGGCGCTGGCGCAGCCGGATTTTGACGCTTTTGATGCGTCTGCACGTCCTGATTGGGCCGCGGTACTGGGCATGGTGGACTATTCGGAAGCGCACAATGGCTACATGACCACGGCTTACCCCAAGCAAGAGATCAAAAACACGCTGGGTGAATGGGTCGCCAAACAAGGCAAGACGCAGTTCCGTCTGGCGGAGACTGAAAAATACCCGCATGTGACCTTCTTCCTGAACGGCGGCGAAGAGACGCCGTCGCAGGGTGAGGACCGGTTTATGCCGTTATCGCCAAAGGTGGCGACCTATGATCTGCAACCGGAAATGAGCGCGGATGAGGTCACGGAGAAGTTTGTTGCCGCGATCGAGCATGGCTATGACCTGATCGTGACCAACTATGCCAACCCCGACATGGTGGGCCACACCGGCAGTCTTGAGGCGGCGATGGCGGCCTGTGAGGCGGTGGATCGCGGATTGGGCAAAGTGCGTGCAGCGCTTGAGAAAGTGGGCGGGTCGATGATTGTCACCGCTGATCATGGCAACTGTGAGGTGATGGTAGATCCGGAAACCGGCGGGCCGCACACGGCGCATACCACCAACTTGGTGCCTGTGGTGTTGGTGAACGGGCCGGACGGCGCGGGCTTGCGGGCTGGTCGATTGGCCGATCTGGCACCCAGCCTTTTGCAGTTGATGGGATTGGAGCAGCCGGAAGAGATGACCGGAGAGAGCCTGATCGTTTGAAGGCTTTGCGCGGACATATCCTTGCGGCGTCTTTGGCGTTGGTGGCCGTCCCTGCGTGGGGCGAGCCTGATCCGGCGACGGCGGCGCGAAAGGCTGTGGACCAGTTGGAAGCGGCGTCCGTGGCGCTGGCGAAGGCCAAAGGCGGGCGCGATCGGGTGAAATCCCTGACCGGTGTGGTGCAGGCCTATGAGACCGGGTTGACGGCCTTGCGGGCAGGCTTGCGGCGCGCGGCCATTCGCGAGGCGCAATTGTCCAAGCAACTCAAGGCCCAAGAGGCAGAGATTGCCCGCCTGCTGGGCGTGTTGCAAAGCATGGGAAAAGGCCCGCCTGAGGTGATCATGGTGCATCCGGGAGGCCCCATGGGTACGGCACGCTCAGGCATGATTCTGGCGGATGTGACACCGGCGCTGGAAAAGAGCGCGGCAGACCTGCGGCGGGATTTGGAAGAGGTCACTATCCTGCGCAGCCTGCAGGAAGGCGCGGCAGAGACGCTGCAGGACGGGTTGGAAGGCGCGCAAGATGCGCGCACCGAACTGTCCAAGGCGATTGCCGACCGCACCGATTTGCCCAAACGTTTCATAGAGGACCCGGTGCAAACCGCGCTGTTGATTGCCTCCACCGAAACGCTGGAAGGATTTGCCAGTGCTCTGGTGGATTTGCAGGTGGACGGCATGGCCGAGATTGACCTGCCGGATGTTATGGATCGCAAAGGCAGCCTGCGCCTGCCGGTTGAGTCCAACGTTCTGCGCCGCGCGGGAGAAGCAGATGCGGCGGGCATTCGGCGGCCGGGACTGGTGCTGGCGACACGACCAAGCGCGTTGGTGGTGTCCCCCACTGCGGCGACCATCCGTTATCGCGGGCCGCTTTTGGACTACGGCAATGTGATGATCCTTGAGCCGCAACCTGGCGTACTCTTTGTGTTAGGAGGTTTGGCGCAAGTTTACGGGGACGCGGGAGACGTGATTCCGGAAGGCGCGCCAATAGGCTTGATGGGAGGAAATGGGCTGGAAAGTGGCGCAATTCTCTCACAGTCTGGTGAAGGCTCTGGCAATGCGCGCTCAGAAACGCTCTATATAGAGGTCAGAGAAGGCAAAGCGCCTGTGGACCCGGCAACGTGGTTCCAAACGAATGAGGATGGATAAGTCTATGAAGAAATTCGTCGCCGCAGCAGCGGGAGGCATTGTGGCCGGACTTTTGGTCACCACACAGGTGGCCGGGCCGCTGTTGGCAGAGGAAAGCGAACGCAAGTCCAACGTTTATGAACAGCTGGACCTGTTTGGCGACATCTTTGAGCGCATCCGCGTGCAATATGTTGAAGAAGTGGATGATGCTGATCTGATTGAAGCTGCGATCAATGGCATGCTGACGTCGTTGGATCCGCATTCCAGCTACCTCAGCCCGGATGATGCCGATGACATGCGCGTGCAGACTCGCGGTGAGTTTGGCGGCCTTGGCATTGAAGTGACGCAGGAAGAGGGCTTTGTGAAAGTTGTCTCTCCGATTGACGACACCCCGGCCGATGCGGCGGGCATGGAAGCGGGCGATTTTATCACCCATGTGGATGGTGAAAGCGTGCTGGGCCTGACGTTGGATGAAGCGGTTGAGAAGATGCGTGGCCCAGTGGGCAGCGAGATTGTGATCACCGTGGTGCGTGAGGGCGAACCCGAGCCGTTTGACGTGACCATCGTGCGCGACACCATCAAGCTGACCGCTGTGCGCAGCCGCAACGTGGGTGACAGTGTTGTGCTGCGGGTGACCACATTCAACGACCAGACCACGCCAAACCTGATCGACGGGTTCAATAAGCAGGTTGAAGAGCTAGGCGGCATGGAGAACGTCAACGGCATTGTGCTCGATCTGCGCAACAACCCGGGCGGCCTGCTCACGCAGGCGATCAAAGTATCCGACGAGTTCCTTGAGAAAGGCGAGATTGTTTCTACCCGTGGCCGAAATCCGGAAGATGGGGAGCGTTACAATGCGCAGCCGGGCGATCTCGCCGAAGGCAAGCCCATTGTGGTGTTGATCAATGGCGGCTCGGCTTCGGCGTCCGAGATTGTGGCCGGTGCGTTGCAGGACCACCGCCGCGCGATTGTTGTGGGGACAAAGAGCTTTGGTAAGGGCTCGGTTCAGACTGTGATGCCGCTGCGGGGTGATGGTGCGATGCGCCTGACCACGGCGCGCTATTACACGCCATCGGGCCGCTCCATTCAGGCGTTGGGTGTGAGCCCGGACATCGTGGTGGAACAGCCGCGTCGCGCGCCCGAGACAGGCGAGGAGGAAGAGGACACAAATCGCCGCACCCGCTCTGAGGCGGACCTGCGTGGCAGCCTCAACAACGACAGCCTGTCCGAGGATGAGGTACGTCAGATCGAAGAAGATCGTGCCAAGGCAGAAGAAGCCGCCAAGCTGCGTGAAGAGGATTATCAACTGGCCTATGCGCTGGACATCCTGACGGGTCTATCGGCGCTGGGCCCACAAGAGTAACCCGCGCAACGCATGAGATTTGCGGGCGTCCCGATGGGGGCGCCCGTTTTGGTTTGGGGCGCGGCCCCGTCACAGCAGGCTGTGACTCCCCGAGATATTTGGGGAAGGAGAAAAGCTGGCGATTGCGTCAGGAGAGGCGCTTCGCTAGGACGGGGAAGACCTGTGTTTGGAGTGTGCCAATGACCCCTGAAGAGCTGGAAAAACTGCCCTATCGCAAGAATGTGGGCGTGATGCTGGTGAACGCCGAGGGCGGCGTGTTTGTGGGGCAGCGCATCGACAGCAAAGAGCCGGCCTGGCAGATGCCGCAGGGCGGGATTGATAAGGGCGAAGACCCTCGTGAGGCCGCACTGCGCGAGCTTGAGGAAGAAACAGGTGTCTCCGCGTCTTTGGTGACGATTGAAGCCGAAACGGAGGGGTGGATTGCCTATGATCTGCCGCTGGAGATTGCAGGTCGCATTTGGAAAGGCAAGTTCCGGGGCCAGAAGCAGAAGTGGTATCTGATGCGGTTTCATGGGCGTGACGATCAGGTCAATATTGCGTTGGACCATCAGGAGTTTTCCGAGTGGCGCTGGCTGCCTGCGGATCAACTGGTGGCCAATATCGTGCCATTCAAGCGCGAGGTTTATGAGCAGGTTGTGGCGGCCTTTGAGGCGCACCTCTGAGGGGGATTTTTCGGCAATTCGCGAGATGACAAACGCATACGCGGGCGCTAGAACACCCCTGCGTGGCCCCGTGGCTCAACTGGATAGAGCAGCCCCCTCCTAAGGGGCAGGTTGCAGGTTCGAATCCTGCCGGGGTCGCCAAAACCACCTGAAAAATATGGCTTATTTACAGGACGTTGTGCAGAAGACTGCAAAAAGTCCCGTCAGCTTTCGGGCCGCAATCGACTGAAACGGCCGATTTCTCGTACAAAACCTGTACAAAATTCGCACGTTTGTGCGTATTTCGGGGGCCAATCATGAGCCGCCATAGCTTTGATCCCGAAATCGCGGGACGTGTTGGCCTGAACG